>ULUD01014461.1_pt1 | contig 47944 bp, 40 predicted proteins | sample 1958191 | NCBI WGS metagenome assembly ULUD01 (sample SAMEA4835751, study PRJEB28245) | human gut metagenome | biome: gut microbiome; material: fecal sample | place: Denmark | collected 2008 | reverse complement strand
AAAATCTAAAGTTTGGGAAGAAAAAACAACCTTATGATTTCACAACATATGAAGCCATAAGGTTGTTTTTTTCGTATAGAAAACTTCACTGCCGCATCTTGAAGGTCACCAGAATTTGTGGGAAATGATAGGTGGTTGTTTGCTCAGTTTTTTGGAATATAGATGATTTTGTCACAGGCGTAAAGTTCTTCTCCCCCTCTGTTTCGCGTTTCATATCCGATATATTTACAATTCCCATCCAACTGACTATAATAAAGAATGCCCGTTTGCCTGCAAAGGCGCGGAACCATATCCATCTGCATCAGGGCGATATGACAGAAAAATGAACTTAAAAGAATGGAAGAAAGAACAATGGATGTAATTGGAAAATTTGGAAATAGGGTGAGCAGCCAGGCGCTTAAGGATCCGGAAAAAGCGCGTCGGCTGCTTCTTGCGGGATACCGCCTGCAGGAAAAGAAGCTTCAGTTTTTGCCGGATCGGGGGCTACCGTCGTCGGGACAGTATGTGGCGCGGGTGGTTATGAAAAATATCATTCAGTCGCTGTCGGAACCGGAGAATGCGGCGATGGTCAGCATATTTGTGCCGGGAGAGCTGGTGATGGCGGCAGGGCTGACGCCGTACTCAGTGGAGGCGATGTCCTGTTTTATGGCGGGAACGAAGTGTGAGCAGACGTTTCTTCGGAAAACGGAGGAAGAAGGATTTCCGGAGACGATGTGTTCGTACCACAGGGTGTTTCTGGGGGCGGCGCTGACGGGGATTCTGCCAAAACCGAACTGCATGATTTATACGAACCTTGCGTGTGATGGAAATATGATGACGTTTCCGTATTTAAAGGATAAATTTGAATGTCCGGGCTTTTATATTGATGTTCCGTATGAGAAAAACCGGGAATCGGTTCTGTATGTGGCGGATCAGCTGCGGAAATTGAAACGGTTTCTGGAGGAGACGACGGACAGACGGATTTCGGAGGAAACAGTGCGGAGTGCGGTAGATAACAGCCGGAAAGCGGCAGCGAATTATAAAAAACAGCTTGCCCTGCGGTGTGCGCATGACCCGGTAACCTCTCTGACGAATGAATTGTATGCGCTTTTTATGTGCCATCTGATGGCTGGCTCAGAGACGGCGGTTACCTATACGGAAAAACTTCTGCGCGATGTGCGGATGTCACCGAGGGGAGATGGTCTTTCGGTAATCTGGATGCACATCATGCCATTTTTACAGGAGCCGGTTAAGGATATTTTTAATTATAGTAAGAAAATGCACATCCGCGCTTGTGATTTCATCGCAGATGGTTTTCAGGAGATGCATGCGGAAGACCCGTATGAGGCGATGGCAGAGAAAATGGTCTACTGCATTTACAATGGCAGTGTGAAACAGAGAATTGAGGAAGCGGAACGGCTTGCCAGAATCACGGAATCGGATGGTGCTGTTTTATTTGCCCACTGGGGCTGTAAGGGAACGATCGGTGCATCCAGCCTGATTAAGCAGTCCTTAGAAAAGACAGGACTTCCGACGATGATTCTCGACGGTGACGGCTGCAACCCCGCCAATACCAGCGACGGTCAGGTATCGACGCGGCTTCAGGCGTTTGTGGAAATGCTGGAAAAGGGCAAGGAGGAGAAACACGCATGATTTATTACGTCTGTAAGTACACCCCGATCGAGCTGTTCCGGGGGTTTGGAGAAGAATGTTCTGTTTTGGAGGAAATGCCGGAAAATTTCGAACAGTCGGATCAGATTGCACATGCAAATCTGTGCGGCTTTGGAAAATCGGTCATTCAGGCAGTGCTGGAAGGAAAGGTTGAACAGCTGGTGCTGGTAAACTGCTGCGATTCGATGCGGCGCGTTTACGATATCGTGGAGAGCACGGGAAAATGTAAGTTTTTATATATGCTGGATCTGCCGCATGATGATAATGAATGTGAAAAAGTGAAATTTGCGGGCACGATCCGGAGGCTTAAAAAGGCATATGAGGCATATTCCGGGAAAGTGTTTGATAAACGCGCTTTTATCAAGTCCTTTATTACGCCGGAAATGAACACGGAGCCGTACATTGGTGTGCTGGGCGTGCGGGTCAGCGGCATTCTGGAGGATATGATCCGGGACAATATCCAGATGGATGTGGAAAATCTGACCTGTACGGGTGGTCGGAAACTGTCGGTCGTACAGGATGAAATGTGGAATATGGAGGAAGAGGAGCTGTTTCTTTCTTACGCGGACGTTCTGCTGGGACAGATGCCGTGTTTCCGCATGAACCGTTCGATCCGCAGAAACCGTCTGTATCTGGATCCGAATTTAAAGGGAATTATTTATCACACGATCAAGTTCTGTGATTATTATGGATTTGAGTATGCGAGTATCAAGCGGGATATCAAGGTTCCGCTCCTTAAGATTGAGACTGATTTTACGAGCCAGAGCGCGGGGCAGCTTTTGACGCGCATTCAGGCATTTGAGGAGACGATCGAGGGATCAGAGGATATGGATCCGGGAAAAGGTATCAGTGAGGAGGCAAGAAAGAAGATGGAGTCGGGCATTTTTTATGTAGCGGGAATCGACAGCGGTTCGACAAGTACGGATGTGGTCATACTGGATCAGGATGGAAAAATTAAATCGACGATGATTATTCCGACCGGCGGCGGTGCGATGATGAGCGCCGAGAAGAGTCTGGATCTGGCGATTGAGAAAGCGGGAATTAAGAAAGAGGAGATCGTGCGGATCGATACGACCGGATATGGACGATCCTACATTGACAGCGGGGATGACAGCATCACGGAGATTACCTGCCATGCCAAGGGCGCAAATTATCTGAATCCGAATGTCCGCACTATCATCGACATTGGCGGGCAGGATATCAAGGCGATCAGCATCGACGGGCAGGGAGCCGTGAAAAATTTCCTGATGAATGACAAATGTGCCGCCGGAACGGGACGTTTTCTGGAAATGATGGCGAAAACGCTGGGACTTTCCCTGGAGGAAATGAGTGTGAAAGGGCTGGAATGGAAGCATAATATCGTGATTTCCAGCATGTGTACGGTGTTTGCAGAGTCGGAGGTCGTGTCGCTGGTGGCACAGAATAAGGATGTGGCAGATATTATCCACGGTTTAAATGTGTCAGTTGCCTCAAAAGTCGGCGCGTTGGCAGCCCGCCTTGGAAAGGATCATCCAGGCGAATATATGATGACCGGCGGTGTGGCGAAGAACCAGGGTATCATCCAGGCATTGGAAGAGAAGCTTGGTGCTAAACTTTATATCTGTGATGAGGCGCAGCTCTGCGGTGCGCTGGGAGCGGCGCTATTTGCTTATGAGAAATGTAAAGGCAGTGCGGAGGAAACGCGATGAAGCGGCAGGGTTAAAACACTTGTATCGATATTTTCGTCAGATATTCACTGGGAGAGGCTGTGGCCAATTCGTCGATCACAGCCTCTTTATAAGAGTATTTGCCGGTTTTAAACTTGTGTTCATCGATCCAATCAAAGAGTTTTTCGTAGGTGTCTTTCGAGTCATAGTAATTTCCCATTAAGTAAGCAACTGCGTAGGTTCCGGCCGGTTTTAAGTGATAGGGGTGATTTTTCGGTTTTGTTATAACTTTTGTGAAAAAATAAGCATAGGTATCCAGATGATTTTTTCGTAAATCTGCCACATCCAGCATGGCACCATAAGGATGACCGGCATTTAGAGCGTGGGCATTGCAGTAACCGATGTGGCGGCAAAGAGCCTGGATGATTTTCTGATGGTCATCTGTATGAATCGGATCGCTGAGAATCAGATATTCTTCCGGTGTCGTCTCGAGAAAAATACGACCATTTTTATTTTCTGTATGGAAGAATAATTCATCTTCTGTGTATTCTGCCTGTTTCTGATTCAGTGATTCCTGGAGTGATACCAGGGATAATTTTATATGATTGGACTGTAAAGTGAATAAAAATCCAAGAATGCATCTACATTCTGAAATCAGAAATCAAATTAAAACATTATAATCTTCGATGCCTCGTTGGGAAGCCAACGGGGTATTTTTTTACCCAATCAGGCTGTATAGGACACCTCATTTTTGATGTTTTTGGACGGTGCGGGAAGCATACTGATTGAAATCCTTATATCTATGGTATAGCTTTTTGCAATACAAAAAGACTTTACACATGGCTATAAAAATCAACTGTATTCCAAGCGGAACCTTCCCCCATTTTCTGGAACACGAAAAAGAAGAAACGCTTTCGGTCTATCTGGAGGCCGTCAAATGGGCGCTTCTGGAAGAATGAATATGTCCGAAAAAATGTTGGAATTATAACAATATTAACCGAAAAAATGTGATTTATAATAAAATAATGTCCACAAAAATGATGTTTAGCAATGGAAATATGCCCTGAAAAGTGTTAAGATAGAATACAGATGCTTTTGGATGTATATGTTGCGCAGGAGGTTTCTTAATGGAAAGAGAGCTGTTTACGAAACTGGAACGATGGATGAATAAAAAGAACAGAAAGCCGCTGATCATACAAGGAGCGCGCCAGGTCGGAAAAACCTGGATTATGAAGGAATTTGGAGCCAGGTTCTATGAAAATACAGTCTATATCAATTTTGATAATAATAAAGCAATGAAGGATGTATTTGACCTAGACTTTGACTTAAAGCGGATCCTTTCTGCAATCAAAATTGAGTACGGAAAGAGTTTTCAGGCTGAAAATACATTGATTATTTTTGATGAGATCCAGGAAGCACCAAAGGCGCTGGCATCTTTAAAATATTTCTATGAGAATGCACCGCAGTATTCTATCATTGCAGCTGGTTCCCTGCTCGGTGTTGCATTACATCAGGGAACATCCTTTCCTGTTGGGAAAGTTGATTTTTTAAAATTATGCCCTATGAGTTTCAATGAATTCATTTTGGCAGTTGGTGAAAAGGGGTTGCATGAAGCGTTGAGGTCCCAAGATTATGAACTGATCAATGCATATGCCGGAAAATATACGGATTTGTTAAAAAAGTATTATTATGTGGGCGGAATGCCAGAAGTAGTCCAGACATATATTGATTCCGATGATCTATTTGAGGTACGTGAGATCCAAAACAATCTTCTGCAGTACTATGAAGAGGATTTTAGCAAACATGCGCCAAAGGAGGTTGTTCCGCGCATCATGATGATCTGGAATTCGATTCCTTCCCAATTGGCTAAGGAAAATCGTAAGTTTATGTATGGAGCACTACGAGAGGGTGCACGGGCAAAAGATTTTGAACTTGCAATTCAGTGGTTGGAAGATGCAGGGTTAATCCTGAAAAGCTATAGAGTATCAAAGCCAGATATTCCACTGATTGCGTACATGGAAATGAACAGTTTTAAAATGTTCATGTTCGATGTGGGATTGTTAACAGCAAAGGCCGGACTATCAGCAAGACTTCTATTGGAGGGAAGCCGGATCTTTGAAGAATTCAAGGGGGCACTTACGGAACAGTATGTTGCACAGGAGTTACACGCTGCAGGATATCCGCTTTATTATTTTGCAACAGCACGATCAACTGGAAAGATAGATTTTATGTTGCAGGGAGATTTAGACTGCGTTCCGATTGAGGTGAAGGCAGAACAGAATCTCCGTGCCAGGAGTTTGAGGGCATTTTGCGATAAATATAAGCCGGGCATGGCGATTCGTAGCAGTATGTCAAATTATAAGCAGGAAGACTGGCTGACAAATGTTCCGTTATATATGCTTGCGGAATATTTGAAAAGAACAATATATGTGGTAAGCTGATAACAATTTACCTCAAAACCAACGGGGTATTTTTTGTTCTGAATCAGACAATACAGAAGTTCGCGCTAAGCGAACTAATGAAATGGAGGTTCTGGAGTCCCTTCACGGCAATGTAGTATGTGCATTAGCTGCCGGAATCGGTGACTATGTGCGATGTACTCTCTTGGAATATAGCTATCACGATGGCCAGTTTTGGATTTTTACAGAAGGCGGCGAGAAGTTTATAGGACTTGAGAGGAATAAAAATGTCAGTCTTGCTGTCTTTGAAAAGCCCCCGGACTTTGGTGCGCTGAAAAGCGTACTGGTCATGGGAACGGCAAAGCTCATCGAGCCGATGTTATTTGAGGTTCCTGGATTTGATGAATATTCGGAAAACTTGATAAAAAGTTCGATGATAGGAGTTCGAAAAATTTCTTTCGGGAAAGAATCTGTTGCGGAAACGCGGGAAATACCGTATAATAATGCGGTCTGATCTGCACATATGCAACAGATTTGTCCGTAAAAAAATGAAAAATCAGAATTGTGCGTATTTCAGAAACAATTTTTTGTTGTAAGAGTGAAAAAAGTTATGTAAACTGTCTGCAAAAAAATACTTGACAAGAATTTGTGTTTTTACGCTTACGGAGAAGAACAAAAAAAGAACTAAAAAACAGCGATGAACACATCGCAAAAAATGAGAAATGTAGGTAAAAATAATTTTATGAGAAAATTAGCATTAAGTGATGAAATCCTTCTCAAGATCTCCCAGCCGGCGCGTTATATTGGCGGCGAGGTGAATATGGTGAAGAAGGATCCGTCGAAGGTAGCAGTCCGGTTTGCCATGTGCTTTCCGGATGTATAAGACAAAAGTGCATGTTTGCCCCACAATGAGGTGTTTTTTATGGACATTTCATTCATTTATGCTGATTTTCTCCTCTTTTTTAAACGAAACATATAAAACCTGGACGATTTTTTACGTGTTGTAATCCAAAGAATCGTCTGATTATTGCAATAGCGTTGTAAAATAATGGACTAAAACAAGGTTATCCACAATCAGCCAAAAAAAAGACAGATAACTTTGAAAGGTCTTTCGATACAATTTTATACGATCAATCTGTATATTGTTCCAACAGAAACAACGACGAACCCGTCGTTATTTTTTTGTCCGAAACAGATGAAATCCGTTCCCATAATTGCAAAAGCAAGGAGGAAACGGGCTATGTTGGAATTTAAAAATCGTGAACTTTTGGAAAAATATCAGTATAACACGGTCGCATTATCAAACGATCTGATGGACCGCATGCATCACATACAGTCCCTGGAAAGACAAGGACAAAACATTGATCGTATCAGACTCCCATTTGCTGATTCGTACCTGACAGCACCGATACGCGAAGCTATGCACCGAAAAATAGAACAGCAGCAGCAGGATCTGCAGCAACAGTGGAAGGAGTTGTACGGAAGTGGCTATCCTTATATCAAGGACAAGGATGGAACATTGACACATGCCTCACGTATGACCGGCGAACATCTGATGGTTCCTTCGCGGGATGGATGGTATCATATCCCGGATACTTTATGCCAAAATGCGGAAGAACGACAAATCCGTCAGCAGTTTGAAAAGGAGTGTGCACAATTAGAACGACAAATCCCGTATGAAACCGGGAAGCAAATTGAACAGATGTTTCTGGAAACCAGGAATAACGCACAACAGCTCTGGGCTCATCGAACCGGCCTTTCCATGGATGGAGGTGACCTGTCAGCCATTGCGACGCGTGGTTTAATCGTACCGACACAGGGACATGGTAAGGATGAGGAAGCGCAACTTGAATATACGGCAACTCCGATTTCCATGAACGCAAAAGGTTTTATTCAGCTATTGCGGATAGCAGCCCTGGAAGAATACAAGAACATGCAGGGAACCGTTGTTTGCCGCACACAGGGAACTCCCAAAATCCTGGGTGATTATCTGCAGCCGGATCAGATAGTCTGTTATATTGCAAGAGACGCCTGCCATCGCGTATGCCGTTATCTGGATACAACCGATATGATGCAGGTACACAATACAAAAACCATTCTGGAAAACGGCAAGGAAATGGAAGTGGATCGGAAGTCCGCACAGGAATTAACCGCAAACGATTATCGCAGTTTCAGTCATCCGATGTTTGAACATCAGAGCATTACACTGATTAATGATTCTTATGATGGGCGGGTGGAAAATTGTTCCATTGCATACGGCGACCGGATATACGGAAATCTGGAAAGCATGGCAAAGGGACTTGGGCTGACTCAGATTCAGGAGTGGATCTGTAACGACTGCATTCAGATGTTTGCACAAGATATACAACGCGAGACCGGAGCAGATATGGAATGCCAGCCGGAAATGGATGTCACGCAGAAACGGGAACCGGACGATCTGGATGTAGAATATGACCCCGGAATGAACATGGTACGGGATCTGGATGATTGGGAAAGGGAAGAAGAATCTTTCACGGAATGGCAGCCGGAAATGGACGCCGTATGGAGACAGGAACAAAAAATGGAAGTCGAAGATATGGAGCGATAGCAGAGAAAGAATTAGGGGGTGGAAAAAATCACATTATTTCAACCGTCTGGAAACGGCAGATATCAAGGCGGTAACAGATGATGGTCTTATTTTTGCATACTACATTCTTCGTTACACAAAAGAGATCTCGTGGAGATCTCTTTTTTTTCTATCTCAAAACCAAAAACATTCTTTTTCTCTCCATAATTTCCCTGAACAAAAAAATGAATGGAGGCTTTTCGTATGTTTAAACGGGAGATCACGGAAATTAAAAAAACAATGTCACCCCAGGAATGCAATATCAGCCGCATCCGCGGATGCTGCGTCAATGGAGAAAAAGAAATTCTGTCATCATTTGGTGATACATTTCTTTCCCTTCCGGAAGAGGAGGTCTTTAAATATTATGAAATCTTTAAAAAGACTTTGTCTGGAAAAATCGGCAAAAATGTACATAACTTAGATATACCACTGGCCGCAGAAAAAGAGGATGGTGAGCAGGAGTTTATGATGCGACTGCGAAAAAGCGAGCTGAAGGATGATGAGCTGGTCGAAGAATTTTTCCAGAACATCATTGATACCTATGATATCGTTGGGAACTATGCGATTATTCTCGCATACGGGAGTTACGACATTCCGGGAAAAACCTCTGACAACGCTACACTGAATGATGCGTCCGACGAAGTGTTCCGGTACCTGCTCTGCAGCATCTGTCCGATGTCTTTGGACAAACCGGGGCTTGCTTATAATGAAGAAGCGAAGACCGTGGAAAATCGTAAGCGTTCCTGGAATGTGGAAATGCCGACGCATGGATTTTTATTCCCAGCTTTCAATGATCGCTCCACGGATATCCACGCTGCATTATGTTACACGAAGAAAAGCATCGATAAACAGACGGTATTTTTTAGAACGATGTTTGGGGCAACAATGCCGGAATCTGCGGAAGAACAGAAACAAATGTTTGAGACCGTGGTAGAAAAGACATTTGGTGCATCCCCGGAATTTGCCTTTGTCAAATCTGTCAATGATAATCTTGCGCGTATTGCGGAAGAAAAGAAAGATCAAAATAATGGCGGTATGAATAAGGATGAACTGCGTTCCATTTTTGAGGAAAGTGGAGCTGATGAAACAGATCTCGAAACGTTTGATCGGATTTATGACGAAGTGGTAGGAAAGGGAAAGGAACTGCTTCCGGAAAATGTTCTGAATGCTTCCAAACTGGAAATTAAAACGGAAGAGGCCGTGGTCTCCGCAAAACTGGGAGAAGGATCTTCCATTGAAACCAAAGTGGTGGACGGCGTCAGATGCCTGGTGCTTCCGTTGAATGGAATTTGCAGCATAAACGGCATCAAAGTAAGTTAAATTTGTATTTCATATGGCGAAATTATTGTTAATTTTCGCTGACCCGCCTTATGTGCGGGTCTGTATAGAAACCATACCAATAATTCAAATATTTTTCCCATAATTTTCCAGAGAAAATCCAGCGTAGGAAAGGAGAACTATGAAAGACAAATTTAAACGACGGATAGTTTATCTGGGAATCACTTTGTTGGCATTCATTGGTATTGGCGTTGCCGCAATCATTTCTACGACCAGACAGAAAGCAGATCATGCCATGGCAATGATACAGACGGTAGATAAACAAGAAGTAAAGGAAATGGTAAACGAAAATATCGCAAAAGAAGAAACTATGAAACTGCGCGATCACTGGACCATTGCCGGGTTCGGATTAGACTCCAGAAACCCTGAAAATTTAAAAAATGGAAATTCGGATGTAATCATCCTGTTTGACATGAATGGAAAGACCGGTGTCATTAAAATGGTCAGCGTATATCGTGATACCTGCATGAATATCGGGAATGGCAAGTACCGTAAAGCCAATGCTGCTTACGCAACCGGTGGGCCAAAACAGGCTGTACAAATGCTGAATGAAAATCTGGATGTGGAAATCGATGATTATGTAGCCGTGACATGGAAAAGTGTGGCGGATGCCATTAATATCCTCGGTGGAGTAGATCTCGAAGTTACCAAAAGCGAATTCCGCTACATCAATGCCTTCATTACAGAAACCGTAAAATCAACCGGTATAGGTTCTTATCAGCTAAAAGCGCCGGGGATGCAGCATCTGGATGGTGTACAGGCTGTGGCATATTGTAGGTTGCGTTTAATGGATAATGATTTTAAAAGAACGGAACGCCAGCAGAAAGTGTTGCAACTGGTATTGGAAAAAGCAAAACATGCGGACTTCGCCACGCTTAACAACATTATTGAAACAGTCTTTCCGCAGACAGCTTCTTCCATTGATACGGATGATCTTCTTGCAGCCGCAAAGAATATTATGAAACTGCATATTGCAGAAACGCAGGGATTTCCGACTCAATATTCCTGTAAAAACATTGGCGGGGATTACGTGTTCCCGGAATCATTGGCAGATAACGTTTCTATCCTACATGAATTTCTGTATGATTCGATTAAGTATCAGGTATCAGGACGCGTAAAGGAAATTTCCGATGCAATATACAAAAAAGAATATGGGAAAAGAACCGTTGAGAAAAAAGTCGAACAGAGTAAAACGGAAATAGAAACGTGGGAGGCACAAACGCAGGAAACATGGTCTTCGAATGAATACAGTCCAGAACTGCAACCTTCGATAAAAACACCGGATGAAACGACATCAGAGACTGAATCGATGCCAGGAATCGCAAACGAAACCGAAAAAACAACCTCGGAACATTCAGAAACGAAAGAAGAAGAGATGATGGATCAGGCAGATCAGGCAGATCAGGCAGAGCCGACAAAACCGGCAGGGCCTGCATCTGACAAAACACGAAGTGCAGAAACAGAAGCGACTGTTACGGTGCCAGATACAGATATTGTTTTGGAAGAATCGGAGTGCAACGTACAATAACGAAAAATTCGTTTGTGCAATGTTGCGACAAAAGGAGGACACCATATGCAGAGAAAATATATTGAGGATTTTTCTGAATTGGAAAGAATGCTGGTGCTGGACATGAATTTTCTCCGCTGCGCCTGCAACGGATACGAAGACCGCGATCTGTTAATCTGTATCATTCGGATCATGTATAGTATTTACCTTACATTTCAATACCGGGAAGACTGGACTTTACAAGATGTCGGTAACTATGTGGACACAATGGTTCAATATTTGAGAGTGGGTCAGAGCCCACAGTATCATTATATTAACACGGTCCAGATCGCTATTGAGCACCATGATAAAAAACCGATGTATTACGCGACAATCGGGGCGATCTTAGTGGAGCCGCAAAGCTGGCACTTATTCATTGGATTGAGTGCAATGACCAAAGCAGATGGAACTTTAAAAAGAGTTTTCGAGTGGTTCACACGTGCAGAAGCGTAGCACCGTCCCTTTGGAATGGAAGATCCTCTCATATACTCTTATTCCACGAAGTCCGCCCTGATGGGCGGATTTTTCATATACATCTCATCCCATAATTGGTTTGAACCTATAACAGAAATTTGAGATACGAAAGGAAAAAACTATGGAAAAAAGTATAACTGAATTACTGGTGCGTCCTCAAATCGCATTCGAAACAATCCCCGGACATTACACCGGAGAAACCAAATTCCGTACCGGGCTTTGTGATACACATAAGCGGAGTGTTGCGGCGTCAAACCATGTAGAGGACTATAATGTCACGCTTAGCAATGTGGCCGTTCTGTTCGATTATGTAAAAGACGGACAGCTCTCCTGCGCTGGCAGTTCTGACCGTGTTTACCTGGAATTTCGGGATAAGGGAGGAAACACGGTGTGGTGCTATGCGGAAATGGATGGAGAGTATCCGCAGGTCTATGACAAAGCACCAGATACGATATACGCTACCGCAGCCCTGGCTGTCTTGGCGATTCTGACAGTGCCGGTTATCCGCAAAAGTTATATGGATGTGATAGCTGCAATGCAAGATGCAAATGTGGATTATGACAAACTTACCACTGGTATCTATCATTTCTGCGACTCGTTTTTATACGACTTCGCAAAACCAGCAAAAAGCGTCTATCAAACCAAGGGAACTCTGACCGAGGAGGAATTGTTATTGGCATATCGCAGCCGTTTGTTAAACGATATGTCAAATCAGTTTTCGATGGAGAAAAACGCAGAACCATGCAGGCTGTTCCGGGGCATCGCACAAAAAGAAGAGCCTAAAAAAGCAGTCAAGAAACAGAATGACAACATGAAAAGTTTCCGTAATATGGAGCATCATGTGGATTATGAGTGGAAGGATGAGCAGAAAGACCGCATCCGTCCCGTGTCATTCCTGGATGATTTCACACCGACGGACACCTTCTACAAGGTTATGAAAAAAATCGACCTGCGTATCGGTAAAAACATGGTGACTAACCTGCAATGTGGAGTCACAGACCCGTTAATGATCCGTTCCGACTATGTAAATATGCTCTTTTATGGTGATCCAGGTACCGGAAAAACAGCACTTGCCAATGCCATTTCCGCATCAACAGGCATGCCGATCTATGAGGTAACCTTTAACGAGGATTCCGAGGAAGACGAATTCGAGGGAAAAAATAAGATCGTGGAAGGCAAGCTCTCATTCGTGGAAACAGCGTTCCTGGAGGGTTTTGCAAACGGAGGCATTCTGCTTCTGGAGGAGATCAATCTGGCCAGAGCCAACATCTTCACATCCGTTCTGAATCAGGCGATGGAATATCCGTATATCATTAAACGGAATGGTTACGAACGGATCGTGAGACATCCATTGACGGTGATCATCGGAACCATGAACCTGGAGACAGAGGGAACCACTTCCTTAAACTCTGCTTGTTCTCAGCGTTTTACGTCCAAATACCTCGTCGGGGAAATGGGAGACAAGGACATGATGGAATCCCTTAGAAAACGAGGATACTCCACGGATGATATCCGTTACGTGTATGGGCAGTATAAAAAGTTGCGAAAATCCCTGAAAGAAACGGACCAGGAACGGAAGCTGCTGCGTGAGGTTTCCATCCGGCAGTGCATTGACGCACTGAACGCTATAGAAGAGGGTGTGGAACCGCGGGAAGCAGTTATTGACAGCCTTTATGGCGCACTGGCTGTGAAGAACAAGCGCGTTGCGGATAAGTATATGGCCGGAATGTTTCAAGCTATGGTTAATTACACAAAAACCACTTGATCGCAGTATGCGAACAATCTTATACGGAAAGAGGAAATCACATGGATAAAGAAACAGTCCGCTGGGAAGCGGAGAAAAATATGTACTCCGGAATTGTGACCGGTATCGTTGGAAGGGAGATGCACGTACTGGAAGCGGAGGACGGCGAGCTTGGCTACACAAAAGCCGGGAACACGGTATATGTAGCCAGAAAACATCCGCTGTTCCAGATGATTGATGAAAAAGAAGCGGCGACGCTGCGTTATGGAGTATGTGTGCATGAGGCGCTGCATCAGGTATTCACAAATTTCAGTTACATGCAGCGCGCCATCAGCACACTTTCCAGGACAAAACTGTTGAAGACAGAACTGGATATCCGGATGTACTGTATTTTTGTGAACCTGGTAGAAGATCCAGCCATTGAAAATATGGCGTCCAGCGTCATCGGTGGCCCACCGCTTGCGGCACTGGGTTATACGATCCGCAAAATTTACGAACTGTCCGGTGACTTTCAGAAAGGCTGCCGCTATCCAATCGAGGAAGTGATCAATGCGCTAATCCAGTTTGGGGATCTCGGCATTCTGAAAGGTAATTTTTCCTTCCAGTCAGCCCGCGGTATTTTTTTAAAGATCGCCAGACCATTTTATGATGCAATCAATGAAATGGATCCAAAGAAACGAATTGACGCCGTATTTCCGATTTATGCGGAATGTGCAAGGTTGTGGGCCGGATATTCCGAGAAAAAGAAAGAAGAGATGGAGTCGCGGATTGCTCAAACAATGGAAAAGCGCGGGAAAAGTGGCGCCGACCGGGAGGCTTCCGGAACCGGGAGCCGTGGAACCTGCAATGACAGCACACCAACACAGAACAGACGTACGGAAACCATGAAACGTCTGGAAGCGGAACAGGGCCAGTCAAATCATGAGCGTCCGGTAACGGATGTGTCTGCAAAGAGTAAAAATAATGGTGACAACCATCCGGATGATAGCGCGGTCCAGACAGGGCAGAGTAGCGCAGCGCATGCGGACAACAATGGTCAGACGCCAGAACAGGATTCTATCTGGAACCAGGAGATACCGGAAATGCCGGAACTTTTGGAAAAAGACCGGGAAAATATCCTGGAAGGTATTCGTTCATATATGCATGAACCTGAAACAAATGCAACGGACAAAAAACGGTATTACCGCGACTTCGACCAGTTCGAAGAATTGAATAACAAATCGGAATATCGGCATATTCAGGCAATAAACAGATATGCTTCAGAGCCTAGTCCAAAGCATGTACAGCGTTATGACAAAATTCTGCACACGATGCAGGGTGGAATCGCCGGAACCGTGTCAGAACTACGGGAAATTTTTCTTTCTGACAGGGTTCGTAAAATACACTGTGAGAGCGGACGTGCTGACATGAACCGTTTTGCTTCCGGCAGGCTGAGCTCAAAAATGTTTCAGAAACGCCGGGCACAAGGACATAAAGCGGATATGTGCGTCACCGTGATCGGCGATCATTCAGGCAGTATGGCTGGGGAAAAATTAACCAGAGAACTGTATACGGTTGTTGCGCTGGCTGAAATTTTTGCCGAACTCGATATTCCGTTTTATTTTTTCAGCTTCCATGTGGAAGGCAGGAAACCAATACAGACCCATTACATCCGCTGGGACAATACGGAAACCGAACGGCATCGCCTGGTGAGTTTTAAAGCAGATGGATGCAATTTTGATTCTTACAGCATCCGCTACGCCGCAAAACTTCTGGAAGAACGCCCGGAACGACATAAACTCCTGTTTGTGCTGTCTGACGGCCTGCCTTCTTTTTACGACAGTGTGGAAATGGGAATCAGAGAAAACACAACCGCTGTTATGGAAGCAAGATTGGCAGATATCGACGTAATAGGATTTGGTATCGGCACGACTAAAAAAGAAACATTCCATCGGATGTACGGGGAAGAATATTATGTGGAAGTGAAAAATCCCGCGAATATGTTCGAACAGATTGTGGGGAGGCTCACAACGGTTGTGGACGGTTGGGATTAGAGAAAGGAGACAGTAGTATGAATTATGAAAGTATGAAAGTATTCCGGGACGGGAACCAGCTCGTCATCGTGTTGGAAAATGCCGGGAAGGAATTGGAAGGCATGGTCATGTCTATGATCGGTGGTAATATTCCAAAAGTAGAGCATCTCTCTCCGCCAGCGCCGATTCCGAAGGAACGCCCGGACATTGAGAATATGAAAGAAATGTCACAGGCCAAACCGGCAAAATTCATTCAGGAAAATCGTCGCAGTGGCGACATGCGAACCGTCCGGTTGGAGGAAGAGCATACGGACCGTGCAAATATGATGGCACAGCGGCCGGATCCTTACCGGATGAATTACTTTGAACTGAAGACTTTTCTGGAAGCACAGAGCGCGAACAGGAAATTACGGGAAACCGTAGCGAAAAAATATCACACGGGGAATCTCGCGTTTGTTTTCAACACCAAAGGCGAAACCGAACTGCGCGCCCTCGCAACAGCTATTTTGTAACCTTTCAGAAACCGTCCTGGCCACAGGGCGGTTTTTTGTCGTCCAGCTTTTTACTATCTTCTTCCATAATTTACACGAACCTGTGAAAGAAATTTGAGGGAGGAGTAAGACAAGTTATGAACGAAGAAAGAAAAGTAAAATATGGTTTCCTGCATTGTCATACGGATGAGTCCAATCGCGATTCCGTCATGACGGTAGAAACGCTGGTCAAACGTGCCGCGGAACTTGGTGCACCGGCGGTCGCCCTGACGGATCATGGTGTGATGACCGGGTACCTCCGCTTTGCTGAAGAGTGCGCAAAATATGACATCAATGCTATTTTTGGTGTGGAAGCTTATGTGCAGGAGGATGCAAAACCGGGAGAGGGCACAGAGGAAAAACGTATGCACCTGATCCTGATGGCCAAAGACTATGAGTACGGATTTAAAGCGCTGATCAAAGCAGTCAGCGAAAGTAATGAGCGCATGGATTCCCAGGGATTTGCGCGTATGAACAAAGACATCCTGCGTAAATACTTTGGGCCGGGCGCCCCGGGTCACGGTCATGTCATTGCAACATCCGCCTGCGTCTCCGGTGTACTGGCATCTCTTTACAGTATGAATGATGAGATTGCGAAGAAAGTCGAAAAGCTGAAGACGTCGCAGTCCGGATTGGAGACCCCGACGTCACCTGGCTATCTTCACAACCGCACCCGTCTGGACTGGATTGAAAAGACATTACAGGAAAGCGCCAAGCGAATTACTGCGTATAAAAAACAATCGGGGAAACCGACAGCAGCTCTTGAAAAAAAGATTTACGCAGCAGCAGAAGGGAGTGCCAAACGAGCAGCAGCACAGGCTGCGTATGATGAAGTCGTGGAAGCCAAAAAAGAGGCTGCAAAAAAACTTGCGCTTGAAACGAGCAAAAAAGAGGCGTTGACTGGAGAAAAAAGCCGCCTGGCACCGGTTGTGAAACAGTCGGAAAAAGAAATTGCCAAATGGCAGGCTCTCCAGGATAAGATTGATGAAGCAAACAGCCATCGAATCCCGAATGAAAAGATTGACGACTTTGTACGCAGGGAAGCAGAATGGTATCGTGAAACGTTTGGATCAGACGATTTTTATGTGGAACTGCAGTACCACGGATTCCAGACAGAAACAGAAATCATGCCGAGACTGGCAGCGCTTTCTGACGAGCTTGGCATCCCGTCCGTTCTGGCGAATGATGCTCATATTCCGACATCCTCCGGAGATGATGTCCTGGCACGATCCATTATCCGTACCACCAGATTTCTAAAAGACTGGGAAGCCCCGAGCGCGTCAGATTACGAGATGTATCTGAAAACCGATGAAGAATTGAAAGAATGGGTTGGTAAGATTATTCCAAAAGCAAAAGTGAACGAGGCATTTGAAAATATCGGGCGGATCACATCTCAGTGTCATGTTGCATTGCCGAAAGAAAAGCATTATCCATCTTTTAAAACACCGGATGGTTCCACACCGGAAGAATACCTACGTCGTATGGCCTATGAGGGGATTCCGAAAAAATACCCGAATGGGTTTCCAGATGAAAAGGAAGGCTATGAGCGTCTGGAACATGAGCTGGATGTAATCTGTTCCATGGGCTATGCAGATTATCACTGTATCGTTGAAGATTTCCTACGCTATGCAAGAGCAGCTGGGAAGCTGGATATGTCCGATCCGGAACAGGAAAAACTTGCTTTAAGTTTTGATATCGAAGCGATTGAACGCTATACAGCAAATCTGCCTGGAGAAACAGTCGGCCCAGGCCGTGGTTCCGCGGCGGGAAGCCTGGTGTGTTACCTGGTTGGAATCACCAACATCGATCCGCTAAAATACGGGCTCTTGTTTGAGAGATTCTTAAATCCGGAACGAGTAACCATGCCAGATATAGACTGCGACATCGAAACGAATATCCGTCCTTATGTTATCCGTTATGTCAAGCATAAATACGGTGAGAAATCTGTAGCCGGTATTATGACGCGCGGAAAACAGACCGGTAAAGCGGCGATCCAGACAGCTGGCCGTGCATACGGTATCCAGAAAAACGGGGATTCCACGGCGTTCCTTGGCGTCGTCAATACAGTTTCAAAAAAAGCAGTGGAACTGTCCGATGACGAACTGCACATGAACCTTAAGAAAATTGAAACGGAGTTGTATCAGGCGTTTGATTCCGATAAAGTTGCTCACGAGATTATCCGTTATGCCATTCTGATTGAAGGATGCATGACGCAGATCGGACAACATGCGGCTGGCGTCATCATCACGGACGGGAAACCGGTTGAAGATTATGTTCCACTGGTCTACAACCGAAAGAATGACATCATGATGACACAGTGTGATATGACACAGGCAGAGGAGATAGGACTTCTCAAAATGGATTTCCTGGGCCTGAACAACCTGACCGTCATTACCGAGACGCTGCGCGAAATCTTTAAGACTTCCGGAAAACTGGTTGATATGGACCGTATTTCCTATGATGATCCGAATGTGTTTTCCAGAATCATCGCCCCCGGAATGACGAATTCCGTATTCCAGTTGGAGTCAAACGGTATGAAACAAATGCTGCAGCAGTTTGGTCCGGACAGTATCTTTGACCTGATTCTTCTTGTGGCCATGTTCCGTCCGGGACCTTTGCAGTTTTTACCGGATGTAATTGCGGTCAAAAACGGGAGAAAACAGGTCAGTTATCTGACGCCGGAATTGGAACCAATTTTAAAGAGCACTTACGGTTCCATAACCTATCAGGAACAGGTGCAGGAGATTTTCCGTTCCCTGGCCGGTTATTCACTTGGACAGGCGGATCTTGTACGCCGTGCCATGAGTAAGAAAAAAGATTCGGTCCTCCGTGCAGAGCGTTCATCCTTCTTAAACGGAGATCCGGAACGCAATATCGCCGGATGCGTGGCGAATAACATCTCCGTGACAGCGGCAAATGAACTGTTTGATGAGATGACGGACTTTGCCAAATATGCATTTAACAAAAGTCACGCGGCGTGCTACGCCGTGGTGGCATACCAGACGGCCTGGTTAAAATATTACTACCCGAGAGAATATATGAAGTCCGTTATGAATAATACAGATTTTGATAAACTCCCGGGTCTGATCCGCGATTTAAAGACAATGGGGATCGGTATCAAAGCACCGGATATCAATCTGTCAGAACAGGGATTTTCCCTGCATGATGGAAATATTGTGTTCGGACTCGGAAGCATTAAGGGGCTCGGCAAATCGGTTGACGGAGTGGAACAGGTGCGTGCAAAAGGCGGTGCATTTAAGTCCATACAGGATTTCATCCTTCGGACGGACGCCGGAAAAACAATCCTGACCAATTTTACGGATGCCGGAGCTTTCGATTCATTCTGTACAAACAGAGCTGCCATTACGGCGATGATTCCGGAATATCTCACGGTCATGAAAAAAATCAAAGACCAGAGAAAACGTCTGGAAAAACAGTATGACCCAAAAAAAATTGCTTCGTATGAGGCAAAAATTAAGGAAAGCAAGGCCAAATTAAAAGAACTGGTTCCGGACACGGATATCTGCGAAGACGGCATGGAACGACTGAAAAAAGAACGCGACCGCCTGAGTGTATTTGTCAGTATGAATCCGATGGAACTTTATCCGGAACCGGAAAAGTGTGGCGCCGTTCCGATTATTGATGCCTTAACGGCAGGAAGGAGAGAAAAATTATCAGTAACAGGCATGATCAGCGATTATCGGATCCGCTACCGTAAGGCAGACGGAGCCCCAATGTCATTCTTTACACTGGAAGACTGTTCCGGTTCAATCAATGTCTGCTGCTTCACCAAAGAATTTGCAGCTGTAGGTGAAAGCCTTGCGGATGACACGGTCGTTCGGATTACGGGAAGTATCATGGTGGAAGATGACGGTACGAAAAAATTAAAACTGGACGGGGTTTCCGAACTTCACCAGCGTACCAAAACCATTCTGATCTTTGCAAAGAAATCCATGTTTGGCGGTGAACTGCAAAATATGCTGAAACCGCACATTGCAAAAAAAGGATATCCGTGTAAGATCTATGACATGATGATGGGAGAATTCCGAAACTGTGATCTGCGGTTATCCGCCAGTGTTTTAAACAGCAAGGAATTATACAACATCTGCCAGAAGAAACCGGTGATGAGAGATTTTGGCTGATGAAATATGTCTTACGAAAAGCAGGGGAAACCCTGCTTTTTGTTATATATCCTCCATTGTGGAGTCATCTGACTCCATGTAAAAAGCTCTACCGTTTTTCGTGACATCTCCTTCCATAATTCACTTGAAAATATTTACAAGGAGCCGAGAAAAAAAGCAGTTAAGGCTCCTTTTTTCAAGAAAGGAGACAGTGTCATGGTACACAAAATGAAAAAGGAATTTATGGAACTGGAAGCGCAGGCAAGAAAAATGGAGGTATTCGTTGATTATGAGCCAGCAGCTCCGGTTGGCAGCCTCTTTGCCATGAAATGCGTGGTGAGCGATAAGAAGGGCGCACGCATTTGTCGTTTCGCGGCGGATGCTGACATCGCAACCGCGCAGGAACATGCAGGATATATGGCACTCAGTGCTTATTTTAACAAAGAAGTGGACGAGAGTTTGTATATCGTACGGACCGGAGCATCTGAAGCACAGACTCAGAATACATCAAATGTTACCCAGGGTCAGAACCAGGCAAATCAGGCTGCTGGCGGAAATAGCCGGACTCAGCAAAATGCAGGTACATCCCGTCAGAATGGACAGAATGTGCCTCCGCAGCAGGGCCGTCCTTCTGCTGTAAATCAGCAGCAGAATCGTCAGGGACAGCAGAAGCCTGGCAGCAATCCGGTAATGCCGGGAACGTACAATCAGAACCAGCCACAGTACAATACGCCTGCGCAGAACCCTGGCAACCGTACTCCGCAGCAGAATGCAGGCACGAGCCGTCCGAATGGACAGGGTGTCCAGCAGGGGCAGGGACAGCCGCAGCAGAACCATCCGTCGGCAGGACAGCAGACTGCGCCCGGAAGTAATCCGGTAATGCCGGGAACACGCAACCAGAACCAGACACAGTCCAATGCTCCGGGTCAGGGTTCCGGTAATCGTGCTCCGCAGCCGCAGAATAATGGCCAGCAGACTCAGAATATGGGAAAACCGGAAGACGTGCGTGTTCCGGTTGCGCTGTTCAAACATCGTGAGGAGAATCGAGTCAGTGATCTGCTGAAAATTGAAGCAGGACGTTCTATTCTGCGCAGTATCTATTCCCAGAACAAGCTGACCGATGAACTGATGGCAATCCAGCCGAAGGTACGCGCATACATGGATTACTATCATATTCCGATCGCAGATGAAACATTTGTAAAAAGCGGAGAGTGCTAAAGAAAGGAGACCTGTAGATGCAGGAGGGAGCTGTCAGATCGCAGCTCCCTGTTAGAAACATGGCAAATGTATATTCTTCCATGGCCGCAGCAACGCAGTACCGTAAATTTTTAAACACGGAGCTGATGGCCATTGTTTATGACTTGGAGACAACTGGGTTAAATCCGGCAATCAATCACCCGATCCAGGTAGCGGCTAGACTTTGTGCTGTATCGCCGTATGGACTGGATGAGATTTGTTCCCAGAGCTGGTATATCAACCCTGGCTATCAGCTTCCACAGAAAATCGTGGAGCTTACCGGTATCACGGATCGTTTTCTTGCAACCCAGCCGAAAGAATCGGAAGTAATCAGAGAGATTGTCGGGTTCTTCGAAAATTATCCGGTGATCGGATACAACAATGGCAAGTTTGATGATCTGTTTATGCAGCAGATGTACCAGCGCTATGGTTATGCATGGAAACCCAAAATGTCCATGGATATTTATGCTCTGGTCAAAACACTGTTCAAACCCGGTCAGTTAAAAAACCAGAAGCTCGTGACATTGGCGGAGCACTTCCAGGTGACGGATCAGATAGAGGCATTCCATAACGCAGAATCCGATACGTTGGCAACCATTCTGGTAGCCAACAAATGTCTGGATTTATGCAAACCGGCAGAAGTGACCGGAAACGGGGCAACCTGCAAGGTCAAAAGCGTCCGTTATTACGAGCATCCGAAAAACTGGAAAGTCAAGCGGATTTATGTCGATACAGATATCACGAGATTCTACTTTGATGTCACTTCCATGACCTGGAATCCGGTATATGATGACGATCTGATCAGTCAGTACAATATGCAGGATGTTATCCGTCAGGTACTGCATATGACCGGATGTAAGGATGAAGTGGAACTTGCGGCATACAAAGGATGAAAAAAATGAAAAAATGGTTAGAACAGTTTGTAAGGAAATATATTTGGATTCCAAATGTCTGTGTCATCAATACATACGCTACTACGGAAGACGGGACAGAGCTGCACGCAAAGGCAGTCTGCGTCGTGAAAGCAAAGCGAATGTTGAAGCCGCATGAGGCAGATCATCTAAAATGGGAACTGGTCAAGAAAATCAAGCAGGAGACCGGTGCGCACCGTATGGAAGAAACGGAAAAAGATGGTTTCTGCGACCGTTTCAGACTCATGGCAGGTGTGTACGCCAGTGACATCCTGAAAGCAAACGGTTCCTGTCGTTTACACATTGTATTAAGTCCTGACTGTTAGTTAAAAGCCACCTGGAACCGGGTGGCTTTTTTGTGAAAACACGTCATTTTACTCACCATACACCTGCAACAAAACAATCAAATAATACGATTTTTAATATCCGCAGAAATTATGCAATGAGTATGAGACAAAATAATGCTTAATTTTGGATATCCGCAGCTTTTAGCATGAGAAATTCAGATACGTATTTTTCCTCACCATAGAAAAAAATACGTCATTTCGCTCACCGTACCATAAATTCCAGATTAACAAAATAATGTATTTTTTAATATCCGCAGAAAGTCAAGATCATACTTTTGCTTCTGTGGATGGCACCAAAATGCCCATTTTCTGCACGCGTTGCATGACAAATTCCTTCGGAAAGCATCCGATTTCCGTGCATGGACCATCTTCCCGAATAGACAGTCCCAGTACCTGGGCAATCACAGCGTACTGCCAGTTTTCAAGTGGAAGTTTCACTTCACCATTTGTGCCGATGTATGATAATTCCAACTGTTTACACATCTGATCCCGCCTCCTCTTTAGAATTTGTCTCCTGATTCCTCAATGCTTTTTGTCTGGATTTGCCGGACTGTTTGGGCTTATCGGTTCCTGTATCCTGATAATAAGATAATAAAATCTGTTGTTTGAAATCACCGCCTTTGACCAAAATCTGTGGGTTTACGCACCAGGCTCCGTTCTGTATTTTTTGGATAAAATTAGCCTGCTGAAGCTTCTTCATGATCTTTGCGACGGTAGGCCTGCTGACCCCGGTATTGGTCATAATACGTTCATAAGTTCCCAGAAAAATATTAGTTGCCGGATGTGTATTCTCAATGATGTAGATGAGTACATCCAGCTGTTTACTATCCACAATGCCGAGAATGGTAAGAAAATCCATCAGATAACATTTCCAGAAATTCTTTGAACCATAAACCCTCTTGGTAATCTGATTTACGGTGATTTTTTCTCCTGTTTCAACGTCAAGCAATTCTCTGGTCCTGTTCCCAATTAAGGTCTGTGTATCCTGAATGTACTGAAAATTTGTCTTCTCCATGGTCCTGACTCCTTTGTCATTTTTTTGCAAAGGAATTATGGAAATAAAATTTACAAATTGGTTCAAAGGTCATTTTGGTCGGTTAAATAAAAATTAACTGTTATGTAAAATGTCTTTTCTATTCGGTCAGCTATAACTGACCAAACAGGCTCTTATTATTAACCGCTGGAAAGTCCGGGAACCGTTGATTTTACTGGGTTTGTCGGACTTTCGAAGAAAATTTACTCTCTTCTATATATCAATATGCCAATGAAGTTACTGGAACCACGGACTGGAACGAAGTGTCCCGGGGCTTTCGGTATCTGCCATTCTCCGACCGGGTACAAGTGAAAGACCGCTGCACCAAGGCACTTGGTTGATCCACACTGAGCACAATCATAAGAGATAGCAACGAATGTTCAGGTATACAGTCTCCTCCGGTATACAGTCTCCACTCATTTCGACTCGATTCCAACAGTTAATAAGAGTTAACCGTTATGTAAAATGTCTTTTCTATTCGGTCAGCTATAACTGACCAAACAGGCTCTTATTATTAACCGCTGGAAAGTCCGGGAACCGTTGATTTTACTGGGTTTGTCGGACTTTCGGAGAAAATTTACTCTCTTCTATATATCAATATGCCAATTAGGTTACTGGAACCACGAACTAAAACGAAGAATCCCGGAGCTTCCGGTATCTGCCATCTTACAATTTAGCGCGAGCGAACACGTTACGGTGCTCGGCAAAAGATTGTCACAATCAGGCCGGGAGTCAACCTGCCAATACGATCGGTTATATTGCCATGCAGACTGGACTGGCTAACAGATGGTTTGGTTATCTCAAAACAACCATATTTTGATTCACTTCGGGTTTCATAAACAGTCGTTCAAAAATCGTTATCCGCAAAGAAATGTACATTTCGTCAACATGCGACATACTGCCAATGGCAAGTGGGAAGAAACACCATCTAATTTCCAATAACCGGGTATCTTCCACCATAATTTTATCGAAACTACACGAAAGGAATAGAGTGAGCATGATGAATCACAAAGATGAATTGCTGAATTTCGTACGGAACACAAACCTGCTGTTCCATTTCGGAATCCTCAGCACACAGGAAAAGAACCTGTTGGTTCAAGATGCAAGAACCGGATTTCTTTCTAAAACCACAGCTTCCATGCTTCAAGAAAAAATGCGCTCGGATCCCGAGAATAGCTTTCTTCTGGAGGTTATGGATTTTTTTGGAAAGGAGAATGAGACATGTTGAAGGCTGATTTTTTACAGGATGCGTTCCACATGAGCGGAAACAACGAAGAGGCGTTTGAGGAATTGCTGCAAGAGATTGACGCGCACACTTGCTACCATCCGGTCGCAATGAAGAACCTGGTTGTTTTCAGCCGGGTAGAAGAAGCGTATCAGAAAAATGCCCCGGACGAATGCACGGTATACGCATTCTGGCCCGGAAACCCATGGGTCAAAGGCCCTGGATCGAAAGCGCCGGTCATTCGCTTTGAAACGGTCAAGGTCCTGCCGAATGTGACCAGTAACAAGGAGTACGATGCCAAACTGTATGCCGAAATGATTTCATCGAATTCGATGATGTTGTCTGTGATGGTAAATGGGAAGGGCAGTGTTTATCACGTTTCAACACTTGCAATCCCGACGCTTGCCCAGCGGCTTGGTGTAACTACTGCGGCGATTGGTACACGTTCGTTCGCTTCGGACTGTCTGATTGCAGAACAGCTGAATCAGGACAAAGAAGTCAAACTTGTCGTGAAGAACTATCGCCGAACCGGTAAAATCTGTGCGGTTATGAGTCCAAAGTATGCAGAAATTCCATTGCATGACATCTGTACGATCTATCGCGATCTGTTTGGCGAAAACCCGAACATCACAAAAATTTCGGATACGACCACTTTACCGTCGGACCGTAAAAATGTGACTTGTGACGGATGGGATGTGACGCATGAACGTGTACGCATCAATTTTGCCTTCCATGGATATGCGGAAGACATCAACGCCATGTACAACATCAAGGATAAACTGATCCCATGTCTGGAATTGGTAACCTCCGATATCGGGGAAAATGCCTTTGAGGCAACCGGATACTGGAAAACGCCAAACGGTGCCAAAATCTACGGTTCATCCTTTAAACGCGAGCACAGGGGGACCGTAACTTGCAAGGCTGCTACTGGAGCCGCAAAGGGAAAACACGATACAATTCGTGATATCATCCGTCAGGGAGTGGAAGAGAATATTTTTGATAAATACACGAAGCTGCCGGAGCGGCTGTTGGAACTGCTTCAGATCGACATTACACCGCAGGATCTGGATCTTACCAAAGCACGCGGCCGCGGACGCAATGCAAAAGCAGTGGTTGCTGCTTTTCAGTACGTTTTCCGCGAACTACATCTTTCACAGATCCTTTCCGCTAAACGGATCCGGAGTATTTTTGAAAATTGCATCGAACACGGACAGATTGATGAATCCATGCGCTATACGGCGTATGATATTGCCATGAAAACGTTTGAGCTGGAGCTGTCTCTGAAACCGTGGCTGGAGAAAGAGGGTGTTTGCAAAGAAACAATCCGTAAATTCAGCGAAGCAGTCGGAAAAGCTGCCTATGTGAATTTTGAGAAGCTGGCAGATGGAAAAACGGGCAATACCGTATCAGAGGCATTTATCGTACCTCAGACCATGGAAAACTGAGCAGGACGCAGGAAGGAGGACAGCGCCCGCACGGAAGTATCAGTCGCGCGGGTGCTGGATCGAAATATATGAGGGGTATTTTTATGCGGAAAAACGACAGCGATTTTTATATGCTTGTCGGACGCGTGGAAGAAGTTACGGATGAGGGGAACCGTTACGTAGTTAAGGTTTCCTACGAGATTTTTAACCGTGTTCGCAGGCAGGAAGAAACCGTTATGACAACGGTGTATTTCCAAGATCAGCAGTCGCGTATGGACGATAAAAAACCAATCCCGTGGGTTCAGATTGCACGTGGGAAAAACATACGTCCGGGACGGACAGTTGCCATGATCGTTTACTTTACAGGCAATGATTTCGCGGAAGCATACGGATACGGGATTTATTACAGTGGAGTCGTGGGACTCGGGGCAGAACGCAGCGAAGATGTCAAATACAGTATTGGCGGAACCGTCAACTGGATGGAAGATAAAATTGACAATGCGGGCACACCTTATCTATCCATGAATGTATTTTTTGGATACGATCGCTATGGCAATGCCGCATCAGCGATTGTCCAGGTGCGCGACCCGGTTCTGATGGAAACATGCAAGCGTATGCTTGCACCGCAGGAAAACCTTCGTTGGAATGCCTGGTTCAAATGCGGAAAACCCTATCGGTTCGAAGGCCGCAACAGAAGAATTTATGACATTTATACGGCAACCGATATGACACGGACAAATTATTTTACAAGGGAGGCGCCACATGAAAATCAAACGGATCAGAACCCAGAATTACAGGGGCAAGAACTTTGATTTGGAACCGGCAAAGATTAATTTATTCTTTGCCAAGAATGGAACAGGAAAAACAAGTCTTTGCGATGCAGTACGTTACGGCATTACGGGGCTTGTCCCGCCGGATAATCTGCACAGCGGGGCGGTACAGATCATCTTCGATAACGGAATGTCCATCCAGCGCGCACGGGGAAAAGCTACCGTGTGCGGGATGAATGGAAAGAAGGTTACGGAAACTGCCATGAATGAAGCAATCGCAGACATGATCGGCATTCCAATACAGAAAGGTAAAAGAGCAGATGTACTACGCGATGTAAAAATTGCGTGCAGTTCAGACGTGCTTTTACAGCTTTCACCGGCCGATTTTTCTAAACTGCTGATGCAGTATATTCCGGAAACACTGGATGTAGATCGCATCTTGGCTTATTTTGACGGGCAGCCGAAGGAAGTGCTGGATGAATGTAGAAAAGCGTTTCCGCCAATGCCGGAAAAGTTCGGCATGAAGAAAGTACAGGAAGTGTATATGCACTATTTTGAAGATCGAAAAACGGTCAACGCACTTTTGAAGGAAAAGGACGCTGCAGCAAAGAATTTGACACCGACAGAGCCGAAACGTACTGTGGAAGTAATCAGTGAAGAACTGACTAATCTGATCGCTTTTGAAAGAACCAGAATGGATTCCATTAAGCGGCAGGCAGAGTATGCTTCCGCAAAGCGGAAGAGAGAGATTCAGGAAGCGGAAATCCGTAGGCTGAAAGATCGTATAAGTACTGCACCGGCGAAACCGGATGATGCAACAGGCGAAAGACTGGAGCATGAAAGGGAGACCCTGGAAGGTCAGATCGTAAACAAAACGGCACAGGCAAACGGCATCCAGACAAACATCGCATTTTTTGAAAAAGCGCTGGCCTCCTTAGATCTTCCGGTATGCCCAATTTCAAAAAAACTGGTATGCACCACGGACAAAACACAGATCCGTACGGAAACGGAGGCAATGCTTACGCAGAATAAGGAGCTGCTGGCTGATGTCAGAAAAGAAATTGAGGATGCAAAGGCCCGCAAAGAAGCGTGTATCCGTTCCAAAAAAGATTATGATGCAGCGAAAAGTGCCTATGCAGAATATGCCAAGCTACAGGCGGAACTGGCTGCATATGAAAAGAACCTGGTGACGCTGCCGGATAAGCCAGAAAGCGAAACGGTGAATCCTGAAGAACTTGCGAAGAAAAAGCGCGAACTGGAAGCCGAGAAGAAGAATGCGGAAGATTACGCTTATAAACAGACTCTTCTCAAAGAAGCCGAAACTCAGAAGGCACGGTACGCAGTAGAAACAGGCATGATCCGTGCATTGGAAGATAAAGGACCGGTCAGAACGAAGATCATCGAGTTTTATCTCCAGCAGTTTGAAGGTGTATGCAATGCAAGGGCGGCACAGTTTGCTCCGGGTTATATTTTTAAATTCCATCCGGATAACGGTGTAAAGATCTTTGTCAAGACACCAACCATGCAGAAACGTTACTATCCGCTTGCGTCCTGTTCCAATGGCGAAAAGGTACTGGCATCCTTCATTTTAACGGATATGGTCAACCAGTTGACCGGTTCCAGACTGATGTTTGTCGATAATCTGGAGGCCATGGATTTGGAACACATGCAGGGATTAAGGAAACTGCTTGAAACGCCGGAATTCACTGCAGAATATGACCATATTTTTCTTTGTGGAGTCAACCATCTGGATGTGATCAAAACATTCATGGGGATGAAGAACGCGAAGTTTATTAAATTGCAGGAGATTGATTCGGATGCAAAAAACAGCGCGAATCCATCATAATATCATGCTTGCGGCTACGTGCCGCTGAACACAAATCCCGGTTATCATCCAAAGCCGGGATTTTGTTTTGTGGAAGGAGAATATTATGAGAGAAGGCACGGAGTGCTTACGGACTATATTGTCACAAGATCCATTCATCGAGGCAAGAACAACGGCCCGGGAGTCTTTGGCTATCAAGCGGTTTAGTGACCTCTGCAATACTTTTGGCGACCACGATGAAGAGATCGCGAATGCTATTTTGGTAGATGAGAAAAACAAAAAGCATTTTCTTATGCTGGCCGCCGGATGCATGGCATCTCTTGGCTATGCAGGAGAATGCGAGAAACGCATGCAAAGAGAGCACTGGGATTTACGGAATAAGGCTGCCACCGAGTATTGCTTGGAACACCTGGAAACATTGATAACATCAGTTGCCGCATACTCGCGACTTCAGTCGTGAGTTAGGCACTGCCAATTTGTGCAGCGATTCTTCCATAATTCTCACAGAAAGGAGGCTGCCAGATGAAACTCAGTATGACATACCGCGTCAGAACAAAGGGATTTAATCACATCTTCAATGAAACGGTCCGTCTGTATCGTCAGGCCGTTTCTTTCTTCGTGGATGTATGCAGGAATTACGGAAACAGGTTTCCCATTTATTTAATGACTCATGTGCAGACTCCCGAATTTCGGGAGTCTTTTTTTTGCAGTAGGCACATGGTCCCACGTTATAGAGTTTTTCTTTTTGCGACATTTCATGCATCTCCGACCATAATTGTGGCGCAGCAGAAAACAAAAGTACACACAATACAATCAGGCATATCACAAATGGGACGGCTATACCGTCCGGAAAGGAGAGTCTGCCGGCGATACATACGGCAGCACACATTATGGGTAATATTGTAAACGAAGCAATTTTCCGTGGAAGAATCGCAAGCATGCGTGGAACAGAGGGCGGCGGCACTATCGTTTTAGCCTGCCCGGTCATCACAACCACAAGAAAAGGTGGTCAGTTGGAAAATGGAGTAAGAACCAATTTTCCGGCATTATCATTTAACAAGCATACAATTACGGAAGACATCATGAAAAACTTTAAAGTTGGAAACCATGTTGTTGTAAAGGGATATGTACAGTCCTACCTGCGCATGGATGAACGTACTGGAGAAGTAAAGGAAATGATGGAAGTATACATTCGGGAAATGCTGCATGATAACAGTAAAATGGCAAATGCTTTCGGTGTTGAGGGCAGAAATTATCCGGAATGTCAGAATGAAGTATACATTTCAGCTCCACTGATTGGCATCGCCAAACGCACGGAGTCCATTCTTTCACTGCGCCTGGATCTGTCTGGGGAAAGAAAGAACATGGTAAATGCAACTTTTTTCCGCGCACCCGCAGGAGTAGCTGATGGCCTGTCAATCGGCAGTCAGATTAGCCTTCTGGCAATGGTTCAGACGATTGACACAAAATCCGGAAAAAAGGCACCGAACTATCAGGATCTGGTAGTTTTGGATCTTGCCCCTGCTGGCACCGTACAGGAGTAAGTAGCCGAAAATACCGCAAGATTCATTTCAGTACAACCCCGCCAGTGATATTCCGGCGGGGTACTTTTTTGGAAGCTACCATTTCAAAACTCGTTTGTTTTCTTATCCGCAGAAACGATAGGAGAGTGAAACAATTCCATAATTGTATCGCAAATAGTAATTCACCATGCTGATGGCAAATCAGCGAATATTGCATATCCGCAAAATACAGAAAGTCTCAATATTTTGCGTAAGCAGATATAATGGAACCAGAAAAAGCCAGAAAGGAGAGCGGATGCACGATGACATCCGCAGAAGACACCATGACAAATACAATGGACTACCGGACCAAAAGCATTGCGCACGAAGTAAAAAATGTTTCCGTTGAAAACGCATGGCCGATCGCCATGGATATCGGTTATTCTTCCGTTAAATGTTTTTCTCCGATTATGATCTGCGCATTCCCGTTTTATGCAAAAAACCTCGGGAAGAACCCGCAGCTGTTCGGGGAACAGGAACCGTATGAAATTCTGTACCGTGACGGGGAAACCGGAGAGGTATGGAGGGTTGGACGTAGTGCTCAGCAGATGGTGAACAGCAAAGACACCAATGATTCCCAGTTGGAATTATTTGCCCGCGACCGCTATGATTCCCCAATCTTCCAGATTGCGGCAAGGGTTGGCATGGCTATGTGCATGTTAAAGAATCAGGCAGGTGAATATAACGGTCGCAGTATCATGCTCCAGACAGGACTGCCGCCGGCTTATCTGACTGAGGATTCACCAAGAATCGTTAGTGCGCTGGCAGGACATCATAAATTTTCCATGAAACTGTGGAACAACAGAAATTATGTAAGCTTTGATTTCACTGTATATGAAAAGAACATCCATATCATGAGTCAGCCAATGGGGACGCTTCGGAGTATTTCCACGGACGACAATGCCAAAGCACTGATGAACGCAAAAAAATATTATACATCCAACATTTTAATCTTTGATGCCGGATTCGGTACGCTGGATCTTTATGACATCGTAAACCGTAAGGCAAATTCCAAGGAAACATTTGCGCAGTTCGGAATGCGGGCGATTCTGGAAGAAACCGGCAAACGGATCCAGGAACGTTCCGGTGTCGCAATCCGCTCCGCCGCCATGCAGAATGCACTTGAAAGAGGAGCGTTTACCATTACGGAACGAAAAGGAGTGAAGATTTCCACGAAAACGGAAGGATTCGCAGACCTCCTGGAAGCGGCTACGAAAGAAATCTGCGAACAGGCTGTGGAAAAAGTAATCAACATGTATAATGCCCTGGATGAATACGATTACCTGATTCTGACTGGTGGTACAAGTGCCGTGTGGGAACCGTATATCAGGGAATATTTCCAGGCAATTGAACGTCTGACAGTGGTTATGGGCAATGAAAACTGTCCGGATCTGGATATCATTTTCTGTAATGTGCGAGGATATTACATGTATCTGATTGAGTGGCTTCGCCGCAAATCCATACAAAAATAAGGACAGAAAGGGGGATAAGGAACATCACAATGGGGAAATATAATGATTGTTGCCCCGTTGTGGCGTTCTGTCAGCCATGAAGATCACAATCCGAATTTACAGAACACATGATTTTGACTTGATGTCACTATATCAGGCTGGAAATATCCCGCTTGCTCAGGTGATGAAAAAGGCAATCATTGCATATTATTGTGGGGAGCATTTCCGTTTTACGGTAGAGCGCGAATCAATCCCGGATTTGAAAGCTATGCCGCTTGTTGTCAACCTGCTTTTATCAATTTCTGATTATGACGCACCCGGCATCGAACATTGGATTGCTGGATTACAGAAGGGATATAGAAACAGCTGCTTCAAATCCATTTTCCGACATTATCTGGATGACCCGTGTATGGCATTTTACCGGGAAGACGGCTGCATTACCAGACCGATCGAGATGGCTGAAAAACCGGTTCCATTTCCAAAATCGTCTCGAAAAAAAAGAGAAAAGCAGGAACATACCACACAGGAATGGCTGGATGCCGTGGCAGATGGCTCCATCGATCGGAAACAGAAGGGAAGGAAGCCGCGAGATCTGGACGAAATTTTTGAAAAAACACAATCGATAAATGAACAGACAGCAGGGGAAGCGGAAGAGCAGACGGCAGGACAGCCTCTGCCAGTTCTGTCACAAAAAGCCTTAGAGCCAACTGCACAATTCATATCGGGACATGTGCAGGAGACAGATAAGGATATCGTCAATGCAAATGCAGATGGCGAGGACGAGGATGTGGATTTCGATGATTTTGAGGCATTTGAATCAATCATGGGTTAACAAAGTGAGTGACAGATAGGAGAATCATTATGTATGATAAAAGAGATGAATTCAAACAGCTTAATGACACAATTTTAAAAGATGTTCGTCGAGCATTTAACCGCGCCGGGATCCCATTCCTTTGGATCACTCCGGTATATGACGACGGCAAAGGCACCAAATACCGTGTTGCTATGGATACAAATAAAGAAATTAAGGAAAATATCCAGTATGCCTGTGACGCCCTGACCCCGGGAAGTATGGGAATGGATCTGAAGGATGATTTGATTCGTGACATCATTAAAGTGATGAATGGATACAAAGTTGTTACGGATTACAATCCAATCGTATTGAATGAGGGAGAACTGACAAATGCCGCTTCAGCATTAGCAAAAACAGGACTTCCGTCATCCATGAAGGACGACGGGGAGGGCGGATTTTATCTCGACGTGGAAGATGATGCGGCAGAGAGCGAAACAGACAGCAATGTAGCGTCCGCAGGCGAAACTATGTTAGAACAGGTACCGGTTGCGCTGCATCGTGTGATTGAACCTGTAGATCAGAATGGCGATAATCAGATCCACGTGGAGCGCAGCACATTTCTGCCGTACATTCCATCAGATTTCGATGATGAGGATGATAAGGAAAAGACAGAAGATAACACTGACAACAAAGAAAGTAAGTAAGGAAATGAGCCCGTCTGATTGCAGACGGGCTTTCTAATTGCCAATATATTAGCATTTGCGAAAAAGTATATATCTCCATCCATAATTTACCCGTACAAAAGAAATGTAGCGAATACGTTTCTGAAACAAGGAAAGGAGATATGTTATGCGCAAAAAAGTAAAAAAAGCGGTTTCCGGCCTGCTGGCTGGTGCCGTATGCCTGTCCGCTGTGTACTCCGGCCATGCCGTCTACGCGGAGGGGAATGAGTTCATTACTTCACCCACAAGCGACCAGACAGGCGTTATCATCACCGGCATCACGGATGCCGCTGTCCATGACGGTACGGTAACCATTCCGGATGAACTGAATGGAACGCCAGTAAAGTCGCTTGGCGACAAAAATGTGAACCACTCGTTTCTAAACGGGAAAGACGTGGAGACGCTGACACTCGGGAAAAATGTTACCGGAATGACCCTGTATGCTCTGTATGATACACCGGGATTAAAGAAGATTGAACTGGCTGAAGGCTCCCCGTTTACAACGAACGGGGATGGTGTGGCATTACTTGCCGGCGGCGGCTCCACCCTGATTAAACTTTGTCCGGAAGCTGTGGATGATTATACCGTTCCAAATAGTGTCAAGAGTATCTGGAACATGGATCACATGAATCTGGACAGCCTGGATCTGGGAAACACCACAGAGTTAAGAAAACTGGCTCTGGCGGGTACGGAAGTTGGAACGTTGACTGTGCGGGATCCGAAATCTTCAAGCGGAGCCGGTACGGAAATCCTGTATGGCACAACAGTGCATGCATTCAATGCGGATAACAGCACCGTATATGAAACAGACGGAAAGGCGTTGTGGACCAAGGATGATAAGGAGCTGGTCAAAGTTGCCGCAGGCACAGATTTTGATGAAACATACTTTGAACAGTTTTCCGATGTATCTCCATATGCGTTTAACTCTGTACCGGAATACTTAAAGATCGCCGGAAGCCTTCCGGAAAGCGTCACTAAGAATAAGGTGTTCAGCTTCTATTCACAGAATGATGCCGTTTTCGTGGTAAACGGAGAAGTAGGATTCTGCTACAACCATGATAAGGCAGTGCCGGACAGTGTCGGGGGCGTCACAGATTATTCCAAAGACGTTGATGCCACAAAGTATGATCAGATCCGCGCACTGATGTATGCCGGTGTTCCGGTGGACGGTACTGGACTGTTCGAAAAAACATTCGGTGTCAGCTATGAGGATGCCGTTTCCAGTCAGGAAGTAATGGAACATGGTGACGCGGCGCTGAATACGGTATCCGCACTTGTGTACCATATCATTGACAAAACAGAACCGGAAACCATCCGCGGAACCGGATATGGACCGTTTGATGCGGATAAGGTTGCACAGTACCGCAGCCAGCTGTTAAAGGCTGTGGAACATTACAAGGACTACAACTTTGAACCGGATTTTTCTGTTGATGGAAATACCGTCACATTCCACAGAAACGGCAATGGCTATGAAAGTGATCCATTTACTGTGCATACTGTAAATGCGTCCGGCGAGGTCGCTGACCAGTATGTTTATACCATCAATGTGACATCTGACAAGATTTCCTGCAAGGACGGTGGCAATACATTCCGTACCGGCGAGGAAGTCGTTCTGGTTGCCGATGAGAAACCAGAGCAGATCACATTCAGTTATAATGAACCGTCATTAAAATACTACAAGAAGACAAATAATAATGTGCAGGATGTACTTGCGTCCGCAGTACGTGAGAAAGACGCAGCGCTGCAGGTTGATGTTGTGGTTGAAGATCTCCTGATTTCCAAACAGGATGCGGCCACAAACAAGGAACTCCCGGGAGCATCCCTGAAACTTACAAAAGACGGGAAAACTGTGGATGAGTGGGTTTCAACCAATACTCCGCATAAGATCAACAATCCAGAAGATGGAACCTATGAACTGACGGAGATTACAGCACCGGATGGATACGAGGTTGCGGAAAAGATCATCTTTACCGTCAAGAGCGGTACCGTGGAAGGCGGCAAAATTACCATGTATGATCAGCCGCTCAGCAAAGGGATTAAAATTTCCAAACAGGATGTTACCACCGGGAAAGAGCTTCCGGGAGCAACGCTGACCATTACAAAGGATGGTGAAGTAGTGGAAACCTGGCAGTCTTCCGATACCCCGCGCGAGTTTACCCTGCCAGATGGAGAATACACTCTGACAGAAGTGACCGCTCCGGATGGATATGAGGTAGCTGAGAAAATTACTTTTGCGATTAAGGATGGCAAACTTGCCGACGGCAGCGACAAAGTAGTGATGTATGATCAGCCGACCGGAGGCAGTGTGAAGATTTCCAAGGTCAGCGCAACAACCGGAGAAGAACTCCCGGGTGCAACCTTAGTCCTGAAAGACGCAAAGGGCGATGTGGTTGATGAATGGGTATCTGGTGATACCGTTCATGTGATTACCGGAATTGCTGATGGCATGTATACCCTGACAGAAAAACGAGCGCCGAAAGGATATGAGGTAGCAGAATCCATTGAGTTTGAGGTAAAAAACGGTGAAGCTGTGGGCGGCACCGTGGTCATGGAAGATAGGGAAAGCGAAGCAACCCCTTCCGAACCGGAAAAACCGGATAAGCCGGAGAAACCAGCAACCCCTTCCGAACCAGAGAAACCTTCTACACCTGACACACCAACAACACCAGATACTCCGTCAAAACCTTCCGGCGGACACAGCCACAGCAGTGGAGGAGGCGGCGGACACAGTCCACGATCCGTAACGACTGACTGGTATATTGATATTTCCAAGCAGGACATCACTTCAAAAACAGAACTTCCGGGTGCACAGCTTACTATTACAAAAAATGGTACTGTTGTGGAATCCTGGGTATCAACCACTGAGCCGCATAAGATCAAAAATCTGACGGATGGAGAGTATATACTTACGGAAATCACGGCACCGGATGGATACGAAGTAGCGGAAAGCATTCCGTTTACTATCGTAAATAAAGTGCTGAAAGATGGCAGTAAAACGGTAGTCATGTATGATGCTCCGAAACCGGCTCCTGCGCCTGTTCCAACAGATACACCATTGCCAAAGACCGGCGGCACCGCTGCGGCAGCTGTATTTACCGCAGCATCCATACTGTGCATGATTCTTTTCTATAAGAGAAAACGCATGGCTCTGTAATATTGTAACTGGTGATTGGCCCCGTCCTTTTGGGCGGGGTTTTTCAAAAAAGGAGAAAAATTATGTTTAAGAAAAAAGTGGCGTTTGCCTTGGCGGTTGCCATGGTGACAGGAAGTATTTCTGGCTGTGGCGGTTTTCTGAAGGTAAGCGTTGGAGGTAAAGATATTGTGAATATCGGTAAAGCCGAAAGCACCGAAAAAGAAACAGAAGCCATGCTGGAAACCTCCGAAGAATCGAAGGAGGAACACACAAAGAAAGAAAGAAAAGCGCAGGTCGTTGCTGATGCAGAGGCATGGGACAAGGCAAAAAAGACCACGTTTTCCGGTTCCGGCATCCGGCTAACCCTTCCGGGTGAGATCCCGGACACTTTTGTGGAAACGACACATATGGACCAGGATTATTTTACCCTGACCGTATTCTGTGACTACACCAACATGTCGCTTGGCAATGAGTCGAGTCTGAATCTCTATCATTTTAACGCGAAACAACTTGGTATCCGCGATGCAGCCGGGGCCAAAACGGTCCTCTTCCAGGCATGCATTAAAAAGAATGCGCAGGTTTCCAAGGCGGGAGAACCGGCATATACATCCGTGATGGGCAATGATGGTAATGAATGGGATGTTGCGACGGTGGACTGCGAACTTTCTGATGGCAATACATGGAAAACCGTATTTGCCACAATGTATGATGGCGAAGATGCTTATGCTGTCATGTATCTGGACCGCGGAGAGGACGATTTCAACATGGACACGGACTGGTTTGAAATGGGACTGGAACTGAGTGGGGACGCGGACGCGCACGGTACTACCGGATCCGGAGCGGAAGTAGATATTCAAAAACTGCTTGGTGGTCAGATCCAGGACCAGCAGAATGAAGAGTCTGCGGAGGCACCTGAGAAGACGGACGTACAGAAAAGTAGTAGCGTGACAGGTTTGGAAGCCATCGGCATATCAGACAATGATATGGATACTGCTATGACGTATATGGAAACCAAAACAGTAGGGGATTTGACTGTTTATATTCCGCGCTATGCCGTAGACTATTCGGTGCCGGGACGCAGCAACGGTTCCGACCAGCAGGTAAGAAAGTCGTGGGAATTAAAATACGATGACAGTGCTTATCTGGATCATTTAACCATGCAGACCTTTGTCACATATTCGCCCGCATCGGCATTTGGAGACGGAACCTGTTATTATGATACCGTAAATGAATTTAAGGAATCCATTGAGTCATCCAATAGCTCCTATCCAGGTTATGTATTCAGTCTGCACGGCGAAGAATACAAGATTTGGCTGGATGAGTCCAATGACGGCTATATCCAGGGAGAAGCATTCATCACGCATGCGGACGGAAGCTGTTCTACGATTGAAACCACTGCATATTACAGCGGAACAAATGATAAGGTAAAAGGCTGGGCAAATGCCAAAGCGCTTGTATGCGCACAGCTTTTGTTCCCGCAGAAATAAACAATCATGTCCTATTTTTTTTGTTTTCTAACCAATTCCGCGGAGATTTTTTCATAATTCGGTGCAGGGATACTCGTGACTTTAGTCGTGAGAGGAAATGCGCCACAACAAAATGTGTCGGTGCTGAACGCATACAGGCAGATATGTCATACTGATCGCGTAACAATTTTTAGAAAGGAGGCGACGGCATGGATGTAACATTAACGGAACAGATCAAACTGACTTTTCCATCGGATGGGCAGCGTAAGGAAGCGGAACGGGCTTTTTCTGCCGTAACAAAACGATACGCAGAGGCATGTACGTACGTTTCCTGCTATTACTTTGAACATAACTGCACCGGGTCCGTCATCGATCTGCATAAGGTACTGTACACAGATGTCCGTGCTTCCTACGGATTAAAATCCCAAATGGCAATCTCCGTTTTTAAAACGGTCCTTGCCAGGTATAAGACCGTCGGTGAGCTGATGAAACAGGAAACCGTAACATATACCGTGGATGGCAGGCATGACACTTTCCGTAAGAGCCTTGACTGGCTCCAGAAACCCGTCGTATTCCGGCGTCCACAGGCAGATCTGGTTCGTGGACGTGACTGGGGCTTTACCGCAGGCATGGAGATGGTTTCTGTCAATACCCTTGGAAAGCGGATCAAATGTACGTACCAATGCCGTCCTGACAGCCGGCTGTTTGACCCGGCATGGAAACATGGCGGGGCAAAACTGGTCTTCCATGACGCAGACCGGAACTGGTACCTGCATATCTCTGTTACCAAGGCATTCCCGGATACTGGGAGAAGCCGTATTACGGAGATCTACGGCCATGACCGCGGCTTGGTCAATCTGGTAACCTCCTGTGGCGACAATGGGGAAACCGTATTCCAGGACGGACAGGATGTACGCAGGATAAAGGAACGTTATGCACGGACGCGTGCCTCCTTACAGGCAAAAGGAACAAAGGGAGCCAGACGGGTCTTAAAACGTATTTCCGGACGAGAGAACAGGATGATGTCTGATGTGAATCACCGCATCAGCAAGACACTCGTTTCCGGATGCAGGGCAGGTGTCCTGCACGTATTTGAAGATCTGTCCGGAGTCTCATTCCAGAACCTGGAGGACAGGAACACGTCCGGACGGTATGAGTTACGTTCCTGGACGTTCTACAGCCTGGAGATGAAAACAGCCTACAAGGCTGCCATGCGCAGGGGAGCCATCCTGAAGGTCGATCCACGGTATACCAGCCAGAAATGCCCCGGATGCGGGACAATCGATAAGACAGCAAGGAACCACAGCCAGCACCGCTATACGTGTAAGCACTGCGGACGCGTTTACAACGATGATGAAGTGGCAGCAAAGAACCTGCACCAGCTTGGCATCTGGTACATCAGCGGAGTGGATAATCCACATTTTTCCAAAAAAGTCTCCGGATATTAAATACCCGGATACGCAAACAAAAATAAGACAGTTGGGGTGCTAAGTCAATGTACCCTGAAGCCGCCCATAGAACCTGTACCGGCGAAACCGTGGGTAGGACCCCGGCATTTCTGGGAGCATCCCGTAAGGGATGACGTTAGGACCAGATAGGGAGTGGTAAACTCGCGTGGTCTGGATCAGAGACTGGATGACAAGTATCATCAAGCTCGTGACTTCAGTCGTGAGTAATTGACTGACCTGCCTCATGCGTGGGTCCGTATAGAAACATATCCAAATCCATAATTCTCGCAAGAAGACTATAAGGCATCAGATGAAATTGAAAGCGCGCAACTCTATGCTATTTGGTTTTCTTACACACAATGACGGCGCAGGCTCTAGTCTGCGTTATGCACAAAAGGAGAATACACTATGAAAAAAAGAATCGCTCTGGCACTAACAACAATCGCAATGTCCGCAATGCTGGCTTTTTCAGCTATGGCGGATGTAACTGTTGACACTGCATCCACTTCAGTTGAAAGCGTAAGCGAAGATACCGCAGACGCAAATGACAATATGGATGCAAAAGCAGAAGACAGCGAGACTGTAAATTCCGCAGATGCTGGCACATCCGTCAGCAAAGCAGAAGATGCAGAGGCATCTGATTCTTCCGATTCCAAAGACGATTCCGATAAAAACGGAACTGTTGGCAAGGAAGTAACAGACGCAGTTGATACCGGTGCAGAGGCCGGTTCCAATGATACTTTTGATAGTACCGATAAAGTGGCTGAAGACAATGATATCATTGACTTTGGTCCGTCTGAGAAAGAACCGGAGCAGCCGACTGAACCGGAAAAACCGGAAGAGAAGCCGGAACAGCCGATCAATCCGACCGAACCGGAGCAGCCGACACAGCCGGAAAAACCGGTAACCCCGCAGCCGCAGCGTCATCGCGATCATGACGACGATGACCACGACCGTACTACAAAAACAGTAGTGGTTGTGGAACAGCCAGTCATGCATACGGATGACGAGATCGAGCCAATTCCTGTTTATGTTGGATATAACACAACAGGGCAGGAAGACCCAGCACCGGTACCAGTTGTGACGACGTCAAGCTTGCCGAAGACTGGCGACAGCACCAATGCAGATCTGATGCTTATTGTGTTTGTTGCCAGCGCGGCAAGCCTCGTGACCATGTTGGCCATGAATGCCAAAAAAGGACGGAAAGACAAAAAACGCAATCGTGTCATTAAAAGGGCAAAACACGATTGCATCGTAGCAACATGGGAAGTTTCCAAAAGGGAGCCTCTGCAGTCTCAAAATATGAACCAGCAGATGTTTCCCTGGACACAGCCGAGATACCATTCAAAGCTACACCCGCGAAACAGTTCGCGGATGATCCAGGATTACTGAAACTACATCCTGTATTCCGCGAATAACACATTGCCCGTAGCTTAATCATGGGCATTGAAAACTAAATAGAATAGTCTTCTATTATTTCCAGAGTTCTCGCACTTTGTGCGGTATGCCAGAACCGGAAATGCAATCGGGCGAAGATCCCGCATCGACATTAGATGCGACAGGCTGACCTGAGAATGATTGCGTGCTTTCAAAAAAGGCTCCCTTGCGGGAGCTTTTTTTGGTGCGCTAATTTGTTTTTGTTGTATCAGCCCGTCTTACGGTTTCGGCCGTAAGCATATCTGCTTTATCGCCGGAAATCATGGAGATCTGATATCCGTGCGCCAATAACGTATCATGGTCAATCAGATTTTCATTCCAGCCCACATCCAGATACAGCCAGGTTCCGTTGATATTGACCATATTCCAACTATGATCGTCATTACGGAAGCGTCCCGCCACCTGCTTGGTATCAAGCCCGCAGAAGGAACCAAAAATTTCAAATAATCCGCTGTATCCGCTGCAGTCCGAATAGCCAAGTGCCAGGCAACTGACAGGAGATTTCGGAGAGTTTTCCTTTGATTTGATGTTCGCACGCAGCCAATCTGCAATCGCAATAGCCTTATCGTGATCATTCATGGACGAAGTGGCTTCTTTTAAACCCCATGCTGTATTGTAAAGCAGATTTAAAGCTGACCGGTTTTCCTGCATTTTCTGTGTATCCGGAATTACGCTGACCGGAGCATAGAGAGCATATTCCTGGGAACCGTCTTTGTGCGGATAAACCAGTGAAAGCGTGAGAGCGGTATCGCCAAAAGGAGAAGCTGCGCTCGGCCAGGTAGGAATATCGTATTTTCCAACCCGGATCCCGTACTGATCGGTAGTAATCGGTTTTTCGCCAGTCAGGAGCATAGCTTCTGTCTTTGCGCCATCCTGAATCATTGGATTATTTACATTTGCATACAGCTCTGTCATGATCTGTTCTGCGGATAACTGTTCCGGGTTCCTTCTCTGGATATAACTTTCCATGTTTTCCTGAATCATAACGCCTGGACCTTCGGACGCATAAATTGGTACGGACGCATTCGCCACCATACATAAAATCAACGCTGCCATCATGAAATTTCTCTTTATCATAAAAGACCTCCATTTTTTCAAAATCAATCATTTCTTTCATTATAATTATGGAACAAAAATCCTGCAACATCATCTCTGCGGATATCAAAAATCGCACAGTTTTACGAAATCACTTATCCGCAAAATACATAGAGAATTCTTCCCTTATCCGCAGACACATCCGCTTCCATAATTTTTCTGAAACTGTAAAAGACACATGAGAAAAAGGAGGAACAACATGGAAAAGAAGAAATACCGCGTCACGGGTGAGAGAGTACTGCATTACTGCGGCGGGGATGTGACCAGAATTCCGCTTGAGACGCGTTATACTTATGCATCTTCTCCGGAAAAGGCAATCAGTAACATCCGACACCGGGAAAAAAGGAAAATTCGTGAATCTCTGTATGGACCGGCAATCAGCGAAAATTACAAAGCAGAACCTGTTCTGCTGGAAAATTAAGGAGGCAAAATATGAGAATTAGACCGTTATTGGACAAAGCTATCGTGGGACAGGACATCCGGCAGTATTCCGCCGTCAACATCGGATACACCGATCAGGACGGAAAAAAACAGGAAACCCAGTTAAATGTTTCTCAGTCTCTGAATACCGAGGATGGTAGGAAAGAGCTGGAAGAACTGTTTTCATCTCTTTGTAAGGAGTTTGGAACGACGGAGGACAGCATCAACTATGTAGAAATTGCAGCCACGGATGACTCGGAAGAATCATTAATGGAACGCGGATATTAAAACAGCAAAGGAGAAAAAATGGGAAAATACGATAAGGTCAACAAATGTCCGGAAGAATTCATTGGGCGGATCATCGATATCATGGAAGACTATATTTCTAAGAAAAATCAGGATTCATCAGATGATACTCCAAACACTGTCCATATTCAGGGTGATGATTATACCTATCTTTCCGATGCGTTAAAGGATACTCTGGAAAAGTGGGGAGTCCTCGGAAAGAACGCAGAACCCAAACAGACCAATGCGGAAATGCTGGCGGATGCCTTAAGATGCATCAGCAATGACGAAATCGCAGAGTCTGTTGAGGGGTATATCGAATGCCCGGATTCTGAGAAGTGTGGTTATCGGGGTGACGGCAATTATGCACCATGTGTTGCTTGCAAGATCAAATGGCTGAAAAGTCAGTATGACAAATAGGAAGGAGGCGGCGGCGTTCCTGTGGGAATACCATGGGATCAACCGCTCTACATAAATGAAGAACAGAACATTTATCATAAAAAATCTTGCGAACGGGCGGTACTATACGGTAACCGGCAATGAAAACACCACCATTCAGATGGTGTGGGCTGCAGAAAAATGCTGGTTCATGCAGAAAACTACCGTGGAAATTACAGCGCCGGACGGGAGAAAGGAGATCTTCAAAAATGAATAAAGAATGGATTAAAACGGACGATGATTCCGTGCAGTACCGCAGGGAAGCAAAAGAGCTGGAAACGGGTCAGAGCAAAGTCTTCGAATTGTATCAGATTCAGGCAGTGGAGGATGTCACAAAAGTTTCGGAACGTGATCCGAAAATTTATGCCGTAGCGCATGATTTTGTGTATGTCGCTGAAGTGGATACAAAATTTGTGCTGGACTGCTATGGCTATGATTCCATGGAAGAACTGACGAAACAGTATGGGCCGGATGAAGCGGATGCTATTCTTGCAGAATGCCAGTTTGAACTGGATTCCGGCTGCCTGGAAAACTTAATGAGCCGTATACCGCGCATGACCTGGAACCAGGCAAAACAAATCATTGAGAAGATGATCGGCGTGGACGAAGGCATTCCGCAGAAACAGACGAAGAACGCGGAGTGGAAAATTCAGCGGTGTCATGATACGAAATTGGAACGTGTGTTCCAAGTGTTGTATGACGCCGCAAGCGCCGTGAATATGCTGGCGGACGATGCTGATCATGAAAAATATGCAGGCATTCTGGATCGTTGCGCAGAAATCACAGAGTACTTTCGCAATCTCGGCATTGCCGAAGACGGCATCATATCCCTCTAAAAACAAAAGCGGAATACATTATGAATCATTAAGCTGAATGCGGTGCTTGCGGCGTAACGCCGGAAGACAACTAAGTTCAGCCTGTATGGAGGAAGGGCAGCCCGGGAGTCCTAAGGCTCCAACCGGACAGGAAATCCGGCTATCGGGACACTTTCATGGCAGAGCTTTCAGGAACGGGATCCAACCGGATACCGGAAGCTCGTGACTTTAGTCATGAGAGACGACTTCACTGGTGGCATCATTTGGAATACAAAAATCACGTGTTCCATCTCTTCGGAGAAGCCTGGTATGGAAGAATTTTAATCACAAGTTAAGCAATGTCAATCACCCATGACTAAAGTCACGGGTGTTAGCACGCTTGTTTATAAATGTTGTTCATAAAGGACCCTTCGTTACCGGAGGGTCTTTTTCTTTTCCTGCCAGTTCTCATTCCATAATTTATTTAAAATAAAGTTAAAGGAGGAATCTATCATGCCCGAAAAGGATACCCGCAGTGGACCGCGTCAGCCGAAACAGTATGTAACGGATGCCGATCGCGCCACATATCGGAAAGAAGCGGAAATGGAATACCGCAACATCCAGTCTGCGTCAGAGGCTGAAAAAGCTTTAAACAAGATCACAAACCCGAATATCGGTGCCCGCGGTTTGAGATGGTTTTTGGAAAAGCTGGGAGAACTGGCCAATCTCGCCAAAGTAGTCGTCCTGTCTGTTTTTCTCGGCCGCCAGGAAACCAGCAAGCGTATTAGTGCTGGAAATATGGAAGTGGAGAAACAGAAACAGAAAGACGAGGCAAAGAAGGAAATTAAAACTGAGGTGTTAAAGGAAAAAATTACCCAGCTCTCGAAAGAAGACAAGGACCAGAACAAAGATGCAGAGAAAGATGCCGAAAAAGCAGAGACGGTGGAAGCCCCTAAAAAAAATGCTGAACCAGATCTTCGCAAAGATGAAAGCATCGAAAAAACGCAGTTTGCCATGCAGGTAGAGCATGTATCGGAAGTATACAAGCAGGGTCTGACAGAATTTCTTGAGACACAGACCGGTCTGGAACATGGTAAAATTGCAATCGGCAATTTTAAAGATGCGGAAGAAAAAAACTGGATTCAGGCTCAGTTGACCATGTCAACCGGAAAAATTTTAAATGTGCTGATTGATGAACGAGGCCAGTGGAAACTTCCGGATGAAACAAAAGCGGACAAATCCGTCCAGGCGCTGGCTGGGGAAATCCGGAAGGCAGTTACCTATTATACAGGTATTGTGTATGACCAGATCAAGGATCCGGAATATAATCAGGTAACCAGGGATGTGCAGAAAGAGGACGGTTCTATCGTCAAAGAGCCGTTGATCGGCGAAAACTTTAACAGGATTCCAACCGGAGTGTCCATTCCGCCGAAACAGGTTGAAAAAATACTAAATACTATGTTTGAAAAAGGCGGTATACATAAAAACCGCGATTTTTCCATTCCACTGATTTATGAACGAATCGGGGATGTCGTAAATGTTAAGCGATATCCGTCAGATCAGCATCCGCTGAGTGTCACGAAGGATAACATCGCGGAAATGTCCGAACGAATTTCCAGACAGGCTCAGAAAATGATCGACAACATCCACAGCAGTTTTCAGGTCAGCGAAAATCGTCTGCAACCTTTTATGGAAGCTGCCGATAAGGCTGTGGAAAAGCAGCTTGAACATGATATCCGTTATTCTGTAAGAGAAAATTTAAACCAGGTTATGAATCAGCAACTTGAGAATCAGAAAACCGTTCAGGAGCAAGCTGCAGAGCATCCAATACCGGAACCGCAGATTGATGCCGCGGTGAAGCAAACGGCGCCGGAGATGCCGGCCGCAGAACCACAGCGTGCAGAAACAGAACCGATACAGGAAAACAGGGATCAGGAAACTGTGGATAATTGGGTGAACATTCCGGATGATGTCCCGGCGGTTTCGGAACTGGATGATGATGGACGTATTACACCGTATGAACGTGAAATGATTGAACAGGAAGCGGCAGAGATCATCAGTCACAGTTTTGAACCGGATCAGCCATGTTACCAAGGACCGGTGGAAGAAGATCCGGATCTTGGAACATAATTCAGGCAAAGAAGGGAGGGAGGGCGGTTTCTTCCGGGATAACCCGGAGCGAACCGCCGAAATTTTATGGGAGAAAAACGCACTGGAAAAGTCTGGTGCATCCAGATCAACTCAGGTCATGACAATCCATTTCTTGTTGCAGTGGCGACGAGTAAAGATAGGGCGGATGAAATACAGAAAACACTTCTTCAAAAGCAGATAATGCCGACACAATCTACGATCCTGCAGTGTCGTACAGATACCATACACGGAGAAAACTGGGAACTGCAACCGTCAGAGGTGAAAGAACAGGACAAGCAGAAAGTCTGGTGTTATACGGTGGAACCAGAATATGCAGAACCGTTTATCGCCGGAATTGCAACATCTAAAGAAAGCCGGGAACAAATGGAAGAGTATCTGCAACGGCATTTTGGTCAGGATGGGAAAATCAAGATGGTCGAGATGGAACCGGATCACATACCAACCCTGGAACATATAAGAGAACAGGAGCGGAAGTGGGAACATTCTCACAGCATCCAGGAAATCGATGAAAAGATGCAACAGTTATTTCCGTTACTTGCGAACGGGGAAAGCTATTTACAGGAAAGTTCATGTTACGGGCACCGGATAACGGCAGAAATTGATCCGGAGGAACATCTCATCAAAAATGTGCAGATCGATGGAGAAGAAGTGTATCGGGCTGAAAACGGTGCCGCGTCTATGGAAAATATCGCAGGACTCGCAACCTTAAAATTGTGCGATATTTTGGAGGCTGAAGAAAAATATGATCCGACTGTATATGATTTTACGACACCGCCGGTATCAGAACTGACCGATGATGGAAGATTGTGGGACGAAGGCATTGGTAAAGATATCAGCTGGTCAGATGACTATATTCTGGATCCAATGGTAAAATCAGAAGATATGGAACGATAAGGGGTTGTAAGACAAAAAATACTTGTGACAGAGGCGTTTTGCCAAAATATCAAGTAAATGCTCCATAATTAAAGAAATGACAAGGAGGGTTGGCATGTCAGAAGAGAATAGAACACAGGACAACATATCGGCTGTTGATTATGATTCCTACATTAAAACTATAGGGGCCAATGAAACAGATCCAATTGAGCAGCTAAAAAAACGGGCGCAGGAAAATCTTGATCGGATTGGCGGAATCCCAGGGGCACAGGATATCTTAAAAGCATTTATGGAACGGGATGAGGGCGGCAGAATAATGACGATTGTAGAATTCCGGAAAAGCTTTTTCAACTTGGAAAAGAATGCGGCCACACATGGATATTCTGCCATGATTACCATGGAACCGGAAGTACATTTGGAGCAGAGCGGCGGCTATACAACTGTTGTCCTGCAGTTTGCAAACGGCAGGAATCCGGAAATGAACCGGATGTGGCATCTAATGGAGGATTACGGGAAAGAACAGGCTGCGCTTTCGCCGGATGCGGATGAAATTCCTGTCATGTCCATTACGGTTGTTCCAATGCTTTTAGGTGGACAATATGGCATGGTGGCACACGATCCAATTTTTTATCATATTCAGCCGTCAGATGCAATGGTTTCCATGGAATACTGTGATCAACTGCGCATTGTTTTTGAACCGGAATCTGTTGCATTTCTTCGTGATGATTCTTTTGTTTCAGCAGATGTCCTGGAAACAGTCAAACGTGAGCTGGCGGCAGAACAGATGGCAGAGGATGCCAGAGAAAAGGTACAGCAGGAAGAAGAATCGTTCAAACAGGCCAGAGAAAAGGAGATGGAAGAATACCGGGAGCAGGAACGGCAGAAACGTTATGGTTTTACCACATCAGATATGCCAAGCGAAACCTTCCGTGATTCCACGGGGCTTCGGGAATAATCAAACAGAAGATCGTCTGGTACATACCAGGCGTTCTTTTTTATAAAGTTAAATTTTGATACCTACAATTCTTTAACACCTAACT
>ULUD01059522.1_pt1 | contig 50493 bp, 63 predicted proteins | sample 1958191 | NCBI WGS metagenome assembly ULUD01 (sample SAMEA4835751, study PRJEB28245) | human gut metagenome | biome: gut microbiome; material: fecal sample | place: Denmark | collected 2008 | reverse complement strand
GGGAGCCGTTAAATATAGATAGAACCGTAACTGTAAACAAAGAGACAGATCACAGCTCTTATATCTGTAAAAAAGATGAGCGAACATACGAAAGAGCAGGAAAAAAGAAAGGCTCCTGCCGCATGTACACCATGTCCGATGTGCCTGAATATAAGGAAATATCGGATCAGTGGTTGGTAGCGGAGAATGAATTGACGGTATACCGGGATCGGTGCATGAAAGAGGGAATAAAGCTCTTTGCCAGATATTTTCGGGACCTGTGGGACTGAGATCATTTTTTGAGAGACATATCGTAGTTCTCTAATACAATCCAACATTCTCTTGAACGTTTTCTTACACGATGCTATACTATAACCATCGGTAGACGGTTTACCCGTGTTTATATGTTTAGCTACAAAAAATAGCCGCTCACACTTTGCAAGGGTATGGGGCGGTTATTTTTGAGTTTTATTATTATCGCGACAATCTTCTAGCCGAGTCCAAAGCATGTGAAGATAAGCTCAACAATGCGATTACCTCTTCTATATTCATGGCTAAGTCCTCCTTTCATGAGATTTCCTTTCGGATTTCTATGTAATCGGAGGGTCACAGTCCCTCCGCAGAGGGGCAAACCGCCTGCCGTGTTGCGCAATTAGACGGTGCTGCTTGAGACGGATATCTAAGCGGACATTTTGTACAGGGCATATTTCTAGCAAAACTTGCAACCCATTTCATGGACCAAGTACAACGAGGCTGTCGCATTAGCAATGTTTTTGCTAGGCGACAGCCCCTTTTCACTTTTGTCAGAAGAAAACAGGTTCACGATATTTTATCACGACATATAAGAAAAATCACTTCAATTAGTGGCCGTAATGGGTCATTCACTAAAAACAGAACATTCCTTAATAATATAATCGATTTCCAGCCCCTATACCGCGTACTTGCGGATAAGCCTGATTCCTGCGTTGGTCCATATATAATTCCAAAATATTGACATATTGCCCGTCTGGCCATGAAAGGTAGCAATCAGCCACCAAATTAGTATGATTGTGACTGCATAATTTTCCCTTTTTGAAATATTCGGGATCCCGCAGCATTTGATACCAAACGCTATCAGAGAACACATAATCTGATAGATCAAACCTGGCAGGCTTTCTATACAGTGTGATAGAAACGGTATAATGCTCTGATAATATGCATGACAAAATCCGGTAATTAAATGTTGCGTTCTTGCGGCGCCTTGCACCAGGCGTAAGATATTTTCGAATATGTTCGTAGGATGGCGGTAGTTTTTGACCACGAAATTCTCCAGGTTCATAAATTTCGCCCCAGTCATCGCCTTTCACAAAATACAAATCATCGGTATTATAATATTCATCCATCGTCAATTCATTGGGCATATATTTCAGCAATGGCTTTGTATAAGCGTCATAACGCCATGCCGGCCATTCAGGCATATAGAAGCTGGCTTCTTCCCCATTAGGGTCAACATACATGACATCCTCAAAAATATTATAGTGTTTTCCATCAAGTGTTAAATCATAGCGAGTATCTAATTGTAAATACGTTTTGCCTCCATCGTAAGAAACAATCGTAGGAAAAAGTTCCATGACAGTAATAGGGAATTTTTGTACAATCTGTTCCACGATCGCAGACGGGATCCTCCGTTTCCCATGCTCATATTCCCACAGAACATCTTCACGAATATTCAGTTCGCAAGCCATTTCGAAACGACTTATTTTCCATTCTAAAGTCCTGTAAAAATATAAGGTATTGGCTAATAATTCACTTCCGCCGTACCAAATCAGAGAACCTTCCGGATTACAATCCGGCGCTTCCATCTTATCCTTCAGGGTCAATTCAACATAGGGAATCCCCATATTCCGCAACATGATCCCAACAATTTCCATTGGCACTTGCCGTTCACCGGATAAATAACGCCGCAGAGAACGGCGGTCACATCGAAAAAGTGCTGCCAGCTTCACGTTGGATAGCTTGGTCCCGCATGCAAAAAATTGGATTAACTCCAGATAATTTCTGTCCTTCACATATTGTTCAATGGCGGTCCGATTGGCCGCCGCCCAGGTTTCTATCTTGTTCATAATATAATCTCGCGATGATATTCCAATCGCATCCTTTCATAATGCTATTCATTGTATAAGGCCGAATACGCGAAGTCAACTGGGCCGGAAAAAAAAGAATATTAACACAGTCAACACTATGCAGACGCCGGAATTAACTGGACGCAAGGCGTCGTCTATTTCATCCCTTCCAAAGCCATAATTTCCTTGAAACTGATGAAAGACATAAGAGAAAGGATGAAAAACATGGAAGAAAAAACAGCAAAAGAAGTATTGATCGAAAAAATATGGAAAGGGCTTGTGAAAACAGTGGCTAGTTTTATGCTTGTCTCAATGGTCGCTGTATGCAGTGTGGCTGTAACATTCGGCAGTGTGCAGGAATTGAAGACGAATATCGTCGTATCTCCATTTTTAGAAAACACGTTTGTTGAGCAAACAAAGGCAGAAACAGTGATCAACCTGACGAAATCAAAACACTACAATATCTGTACCGTAAAACCAACGGATTATGCGGAAAACTGGCTGACAGATGACTTGGACAGCCTTGCAAAGAGTGCGCGAAATTTCCTGATTGTACACCGTATGGCAGCATGGGCAGACGGTGGGGGAATCGTGATTCCGGAAGGTGCATCCATTGTGGATTTAGCCCCGGTGAAATCCTATTCATGGAAAGAAGCAGATAGATCCGGGTATCAGGCAGACTATTTTGTATTTAAGTACAGTGGGTATGCCTGCAAATTGGAGCGTATCAGCAGAGCCGCATATAAAACCGAGATCAATCTGTATTGCGGATTAGCGCGATAGAATATTCTGAATGGAGGAAACAAAATGGCAAAAGAAACAAAATTAGTAGATTTTGGTCAGAAAATCGGCGGAGCAAGAAAAGATGTATGGAAATCCAGAGGATTATCTTTAGACGATCTTTTTGAACTGACTGACTCAGAGGCAAAAAAGTACGTGACCAAAGAGAATGTCTGGCCGAAACCGGATTGGGTCACAAAGATTTCAAAAGAAAAGTCAGATAAGGCAGTCTGCTATTGGCAGAATGAAATACGTAAATCGCTGCCGCCGAATACCAGTTCCATGACGGGAGAGCAAAAGGAAGATCGTTACGTCGAAATTGTAGGACAGATTCGGGATGCGGTCATGGGAGTCAAGACGCCAAAGGAGGCAGAAGAATTCTATAAAAATCATATTTTGGGTAAATTTGTGACGCCGGAAACCGGCCGTTATGTCCATGTACAGGATCGGGCAAAAGGAATCATCACCAATAAGTTTTTAAAGGCAATCACCTTTGCTGGAGAACTGTACTATAAACGCAAAAGTGAATATATCACTTTTGGGGTACCGAAGCAGGATAAGGAATACGCCATCCGTAAAAACCAATTATCCGCATGCTGTTATGATAAAAAGCAGGTATTCTTTGAAAAATTTGATCGCAAAGGTACCATGCGTCTGACCATAAAATACGGACATTCCAGCGTTTACTTTTATCCAAAAGAAGTAGAAGAATATTCCTGGACATGGAAGCAGGATTCCTGGTTCGTGGTCAACACCGCTACCAGACAGATCGAGGCATACAATCTTTCAAGTAAAGAGTCGGCTATGCAAAAAATCGAGGAACTTGCATCGAAACCACAAAATATAGATGAAGCAGCTGATGAAAAACGGAGAGCACCCGCAAAGAAACAGAAAAAGAGCTTCCAATTAACAAAATTGGACAAGTTTACCAGAAGCGGCAAACCGATTCTACAGTCTGAAGAAAATGTTTCACCAGAGCGGTTTATGGATACATTTCAGGTTCGCGGCGGTGAATTCGGGAACTGGCTGTCAAATGAAGAACGGCAGCGGCATCTGAACCTGGCTTATGAGGCATTTTATGATTTGGCAACAGCACTTGGTATCAAACCTTCTGATATAACATTTGGTGGGAAGTTAAGTATTGCCTTCGGCTCCAGGGGTCGCGGCGGTCAGTCAGCGGCATCTGCGCATTTTGAACCGTTGCTTGAGGTGATCAACTTGACTAAAATCCATGGCGCCGGCTGTCTTGCCCACGAATGGGGACACGCAATGGATCATTTTATGGCAGTATCCGCCGGCGATTCCGCTGTGTGGGCTACAGAATCGTATGATGTGTACAATTCCAATGCATATCCGCCTGTTTTAAAAGAACTGCTGAAAAATATGATCCGGCATGAAGATGGGACTCTGACGGATTTTTATTTGGGTTCTTGTAAATTTGACAAGCTGTATCGAAAAAGCGGCCATGGATATTGGTCAGATCAGTGTGAGATGTTCGCAAGAGCCTTCGATTGTTACATCAAAGATAAGCTGACAAAATGTAGTTGTCACAATGATTACCTGACCTCAAATGCTGATTCTTTTATATATACTATGGATGATGGGACAATAATCTACGCGTATCCGAGAGGTCAGGAACGAGAAACACTAAATAAATTGTTCGACCGGCTAATCAAGGAAATCTGGTCGGAAACAAATTAAGGAGGAGACAATGTTTGGATTCGAATATTATATTCCGGCAGCAGCAGTTCTGGCAGGACTGAAACTGCTTGCAGCCGGATACAAATGCTGGAAACGATAGACTTCAAAGAAAGAAGGAAAGAAGGAGAAAAAAGATGAAAGATAAAAATGCAATTCAAAACATGAGCACCAAAGCACTGCTGGATGAATTGGAGACGCGTGGAATTAAATTCCGGACTGTACCGGTACAGCCAAACGATACACCGGAATTCATCGGTCAAATGGTTGATATCGTCGAAGATTTTTTGGAGGAAAAGGGAGTAATAATTGACAATCCTGAAAAGAAAGATGAACCTGATGAAGCAACAGCCATTATTTACGGCAGTGATTATGATAATCTGGCAGAGCAATTCAAAGGCTTAATGAAATCGCATCATTGTCTGACCGAGACGGATAGTCACGTTTTAGTTTCCATCCAAGAAAATGACTATGGCGCGATATATGAACCGACATATATCGGAGCTGGACTTTTTCATTTCTATCTGTTGAAACGGCGCGCATACAAGGATGGCACATTTTCCTGGAATCTTTGTTGTGAACTTGCAGAAAACTTTGATCGTTATATGATCATTGATCATATACGTGGAACAAAAGAAGAAGCACTTGCAAGACTCGAAAAAATTGTATCCACCGGCAAATTGCCCGAATAATCATTCATCCGAAAGACCTGCTCGTACATGACAGGTCTTTTTTTGTACGACAACATAACCAATCCAACAGATCTTCTTCCATAATTCTTCCGAAACAATTATTAAGATACAGGAGGAAAGAGAAACAATGGAAAAACAAATTCAGAAAAAATCAAAATCAATCAGCTGGTATCGCTTATTCCAGAAAATTGGAAAACAGCCGCTTCACAAAACCAGAAATACCACGGTGCAGGTACTGATTGATGGAGCCATGCAGGATTGTTCGTTAATTTTTACGGATAGCGGAAAACATTTTTACCTGAAACCAGTATCCGCAAAGTCCCGTTTTACAGACGGAATGTCCGTAATCAGAGACGGCGATGATGCAGATGATGTGATTCGTTGTCCGCACTGCAGAAAAGAAATTGCCACGAATGATGACGCGGATTACTTTGGATTTCCGGCTCACTGCGAATACTGCGGAACAAAACTGATTCGCTAAAGGAGGTGAATTATGGCGTCCATGACATAACAGGCAACGGATAAGTTCTGTAAGATTCAGAAAACGCTGAAGATTATAGTCAGGGAAGGAGGAAGCGTGGGTATTGAAATTTTTTTGCAACTGAGATTACGAATACCTTCGCACCAAATGATGCAAAAAATCAAAAATCTAATATTTATGATTACCATAACGGTATGTATATTAAGTATGCAATTGGTCTCTCAAGCCGAAAATATAAATGTTTTCGCAAATGATCCACGCATGATATCCATGAAAGATACAATTTACGTTCATGTAAATGATATGGAGTATTGGGAACCGGAACTTGTTGATGCGATCATGAATGCAACTCGTTCATGTACAGGATATGAAATTCAAGAGTTGTATCTGCATCGCAATTCCGTATCCTTATCAAAAAGCGATGCACAGATGTTACAGGAACGCACAAAATACGTTCAGGACTGGATGGCGTTACATATGCCTGAAATTGTACGGGATGGACTTTCAAAAGAAGAGGCAATATCTGCTGTCATTCAATATATCTGCGAACATTATACTTATAATCACGCAATCGCATATCCTACCACAAAGGAACAGATGAGTGCAAAGAAAAATGCAGCGGATGCCTGGTATATGCTCACGGAGGGAAGCGGTGTATGCACTGCCTTCTCATGTATGTTTCGTGCCATGATAGAAACAATTCCATTTCACGATGGAGTTGTGGGATGGAATGTTCAAAATGCAGATTATATTAAGGTGGCCATTATAGAAAATGATGCCCACATGTGGAACGCTATTCAGGACGAAAACGGAAGATGGCTGATTTATGATTTGTCAGGTGCCGTAGAAAATCCAAACAGTACTGCAGCGTTCTGTGGAATCCTCGGTGGTAGTTTGTATGGACAAGCAGATACTCAAAAATGGCATTACTAAGATCGCAATCGAAGCGCAAAGGAGATAAAGATGAGAAAATTTCTTATATGCTTATTAACCGCAACATATTTGTTAAGTGGATGCAGTAACCATTCCATAACCGGTCCTGGAATGCCAACGGATAAAACCAGCCAGTTTCATGAAGCAATCGAGCGCGTAGCGGAATCGCTTGCGACAGCAGAATCTTCGCAGTCACAGGAACGGATATCCACCTTCACGACGTGGAACGGGCAGGAAACGGTACCGGTTTATTCAGGCGAACCATACACAGAGCTCAATGGAAATATCCCGTATTTTACGGATAGGGAAAAAACAGAAGATGTGTTTGAACATTATTCTGATTTAGACACACTGGGGCGCTGTGGCGCTGCATATGCCAACATCTGCAAAGAGTTGATGCCAACGGAAAAGCGCGGCGAAATCGGCATGATCAAACCGACAGGCTGGCATACCGTCCGGTATGATGACATCATTAGCAACAAATATCTCTATAATCGTTGCCATCTGATTGGATTTCAGCTCGCCGGAGAGAACGCAAATGAGAAAAATCTTGTGACGGGCACACGGTACATGAACGTGGATGGTATGCTGCTATTCGAAAATATGATAGCCGACTACGTGAAGGAAACGGATAACCATGTACTGTATCGAGTCACACCGATCTTTGTCGGGGATGACCTGGTCTGCAGAGGTGTGGAAATGGAAGCGTATTCTGTAGAGGACAATGGGGAAGGCACATCCTTCCATGTGTTTGTGTATAATATTCAGCCTGGAATCGAAATTGATTATGCAACCGGAGACAGCTGGGTTGCAAATAGCATGGCAGATATCGTCGATGACACCGAAGAGCATGCGCAATACGCAACAACGCTGTATGTGATCAACGCCAAAACCAGAAAATTCCATTTTCCTGATTGCGACAGCGTGGGGAAAATATCAAAACAGAATAAGAAAGAACGCGAGACGGATCGCGCAGAACTGATCGCAGAAGGTTATACACCATGCGGTAGCTGCAAACCATAATACCAATACAGGAGGAAATTAAAATGTCTTACTGGAAAATTTATCGAATTGCCAAGATGATTATTGGCAGAAAACGCATGCGTCGGTTGATGATGACCGCTTTGACCATCCTCGTAATTGGAGCTTGCTATTGCGGAAGCCACCCGGGAACGTACGAGAAAGTTTCGGGCATCTATCAGGAGCAGAAAACTAACATCAATTCAGCTGTTCGCAATCTAACAAAATCTGCATTGACAGATGCAGCAAACAAAATAGGCGAAAAATAGTTTCTCCAGGAATCTTCTTCGGAAGGTTCCTTTTTTTTTACACATACGTCCATATAAACAAGCCGTTGATAACATCAATCGCCATATACTCGTGACTTCAGTCATAAGAGATAACTTCACAAACCAGAGATCAAATGCATCATGGACCATAATTCTCATACAGAACAAATGAATAGGAGGTGATCACATGCAGGAAAGCATATTGACGGACATTGATCAGGATGTGAAAGAGAGAATTAATTATTTAGTTTACAAAAACAGGCTGCGCAAAGAGCCGATAACCATGCAAGACCTTGCAGTTGCATATAAATATGCAAAAATGAACATCACGGTAATGGAGGAATCTAAAACATCCGTATTGGAACTGCTATTGCTGGAACGTTATCATGACAGAATATGCGATATGAAAATTGTGGAATTACAAAATACACTATGTCATGATGGCAAGAGGACATTAACACAGTCCGAAAAACAATACGCTGTCCGGCACACGCTCTCACTGGCATAATGCTAAAAAGATAAAAGAGCGCAAAAGAACACCGGGGCTTATACGCCCCGGTATTGCTATGATTTCTTATTTTATTGTGCCGGAGATAGAGCTTGCTGCTGTCTGCATAGATAAGGTCGATGCTATCGGACTCATTAAAACACGTCCAGTACCGCGATATACGTTAACAAGGCCTTCGCCGCTGACTGCAGAACCGACCAGGGTTTTTGTTGTCCGTTCCACGGTAAAGTCAAGATTGGAAGACCAGCACATGGCCATGTTTCCATCAATCTTAAGCTCATCATTTTCCAGTTCGATCTCAATTAATTCTTCTTCTGGAACATTGCTTTCCAGAGCAACTACGCCGTTCCCCCGAAGGCTCATGTTAAACAGTCCTTCACCGCCCAATACAGCAGAGGAAAGATTTTTTCTGGTAACAATGTCGCGTTTTACTCTGGAATCACAGGCAAGAAACATCCCGTCCTCAATCGTCATACCGACCGGTCCCCAGGATGAAATATCCTGAAGAATAATATGTTTGTATGTCGGCTCCAGTACCAGGTATCCGTCGCCGATGTATTCCGGCTTTACGGCGGATTCCTTTGTGACAGCGCCCTTGAGAGCTTTGCCAAACAGATCACCGATCCCCTTTACACCGGTTGTAGCCTCAACGTGGCCGCCCATCCACTGCATGGCTCCGGCCTGGATGACTGCTGAGTGATCCTTGTCAATTTCGATCAGCACCTGCCTGCGCCGTACGTTCATTTTGCCCATAAAATATTCGTTCACAGCACTGGTCGGGGATACGCTGGCGTCATGGGTGTATTCCAGGATATGGAAGTTGCCAACTGTTTTGACAAGCTTTCTGCATGATGTTTCAACATTCACGATTCTCATCATTATGCCTCCTTAACATTTTTCTTGCAGTGGAATTATGGAAAATCTCACATGGATTTTGGATAACGGATGTGCCGAGAGATATCCCATTCCATAATTTCACTGAAACCATGTATAAGCCATTTGAGCAAAGGAGGAAGAAAAGATGGCAAAAATGTGTCCAATCCGAGGGTATCCGGTATTGTACCTGGAATGCCAGGAATGCGAAGACAAGAAAATCTGCGGGAAAGCAGAATGGAACCACGTCCAGGTCGCAGGCACAAAGGGTAACGGTACGGAACAAAAAAACTGAACAGCACTAAAAAATAATGACTCCCAATTTACACGGGAAAGAAAGCAAAGGAGAAAACTATGAGTGAATGGAACGCAGCATATTACGGAAGTGGGCTGAAATTAAACGAAGAGGAATTTATCAACTTCTTCAAACAGTATCTGGCATGCAATCCGAAAGAAATGGGAAAGGCGCTGGAGTATTCCGGCGAGGAATTTGATCCGGGTGCCGCTTATGAACCGGATGAAGCATTTGATCTGACTACCGAGGCTTATTCGGACTGTGGATATATCCCTTCCGATTTATCCGGAACAGAGGTAACCATGGATCCCAAATCAGAGGAACGCTTCGGCATTGTCAGAATTTCGGATGACGATATTTATGATGGTATGCGCTTTATGCCGTATCGCGTCAATGATAAGTTTAATGTACCCCATAACATGAAGAATGGGGCGGAGACAGAGAATCCGGAGTTTGTTGACTGGATTGATCTGCGTGCAGAAACCAGCTACATGATCTTCTGTGAGATTCCTCTGGACGGACCAATGAGTTTCGTGAAGAGACCGTACGATTCGTACGAGGATTTCGTAAACGAGTTTCGGCACAAAATGGAACGGTATCTGCCGAAAGATTTCGACTGGGACGCCCATCTTGGAAGGTTTAATTATTCAGCATACTGTTAAGCCAGACAGGTCTTTTGTGAAAACTGAAAAGGAGAAAAAATATGAAAAAATTAAAAACACTGGAACCGACAAATGGAAATGGGCAATATCTGCATTCCTATAAGGCAAAATATGACGATTGTGGGGCTGAGATCCCGTATGAGATCGTAAGCCGTCATGGATGGCCAGAGGTGCAGGAGCATGGGCTGGGTACCAAAACAGATGCCGTATGCATCGTGCCTATCTTTGATAACGGTGATCTCCTGGTTACGCGTGAATTCCGCTATGCGATCAACGGCTATTGCCTCGAATTTCCAGCCGGGCTCATTGATCCTGGCGAAACTCCGGTAGAAGCCGCCAAACGGGAATTAAAAGAGGAAACCGGGCTTAATACCGAGAAGGTACTCTTTACGATCCCTGGCGGATACAGCAGCGCCGGCATGACGGACGAAAAGGTTGCCATTGTTGGGCTGCTTGTGAGTGGAAATTTTTACGAAATGCAGGGCAAGGAAGAGATTCATCCAATTCGAACGAATGTCAATCGCCTGTATGCGATGGTCGCAGATGGTGATTCCTGCAGTTCCAGAATGCAGTGTTTGATTGCAGGTATCCATTTGGCGAGAACGGCAGAATTTTGCAAATTATGCGAATGAGAATAAGGAGCGGAGGAATTGAAGACATTTCGGTGCAGGGTGTGCGGGGCGATATTCGCCTCGCAAGATGATATCGAAGAAGATGTTCATGGCACTGGCTTCTGGTGCCCGGAATGCGAGAGATTCACGCCATATGCAGGCATAACCAGAATCATTGACCTATCTGTTTGCTTAGAAACAAAGGCCTGTGACTGTCGGGAACGCCAGATGGATGAGCAGGTAAAAAGTGATTTACAGGGGAGGTTGTCCCCCTTGCGTTATCCCGGAGGAAAGGGGAAAATGCTCAAGCAGTTGGAACCGCATTTTCCGGAGCATATCGGCACCATGGTCGAGCCATTTGCCGGCGGTGCCGCCGCATCCCTGGCTATGCTATTTGCAGGACGCGCCGATCGGATCGTTTTAAACGATCTGGATCCGGGTGTATACGCATTTTGGATATCTGTTTTGAAATATACAGAAGAACTCCTGAATGCGGTTCACAACATACAGGGCACGCGGGAAGAGTTTTTGCAAGCAAAAAGGATACTCGACCGGCCGGACGGTCGCCCCACGGTTGAATTAGCGGCGGCATTTCTGATAGCAAACCAGCTGGCATTTTCCGGAATCACAAAAGCCGGGATCGCAGGAGACTATGAGCGCCGATGGAATTACAAAAAGGTGGCAGACCGAATCCGCAGGATCGCAGCATACAAGGATCGTATCACGGTGATGCATATGGATGCGCTCCAGGTGATCGAAGAATTTTATTGGAATGCGGATCATTTCCTGTTTATCGATCCACCTTACGTTTTACAGGGAAAACAGCTGTACCGGGAATGGTACGAAACGGATGATCACAAACGAAAGAACGGCGAAGACCTTAGAGGAATACGCGCAGTATTTGAGAACAAAATAATCATGCCAAGATGTTATTGACACTGTATATACAGTGTCATATAATAGACATATAAGAAAGGAGCTGTGATTATGGAAACAATGGGGATCGTTCAGGCAAGAACACCTGAGGGTGTAAAAAATGAAGCAATCAATATTCTGGATAAGCTTGGCCTTAATATGTCTACGTATATCAATATGGCGCTGAATCAGTTGATCATTCAGGAAGGTATCCCGTTCTCTGTTAAACTGACCAAACCATCTTATACAGATGAAGAGAAAATTAAAGAAGTGGTGGCGACAATGAGAATGGAGGGACTTCAGCTGAATGATGATGATCTTGGTATGTTGAGAAGCATTGAGCGCGGCGACATGAGCTATGATGAAGCAAGAACAAAAATATTAAGCGAGGTGTAGTATGTCGGATACAAGATACTGTTATCCGAATTCAGACGTGTTAATCAACAAACTGAATATAAGGGAACAGGACAAACTATACGCGTTTGAACGAAGACTGACGATGCTCAGATTATTAGAATTAATGGATAATCCGATACGTGGACAGTTTGATTTCCGACACCTGAAAGAAATCCATGCGTATATTTTTCAGGATATCTATGACTGGGCCGGAAAAGTAAGAACCGTAGACATTGCAAAAGGTAATATGTTTTGTAATGTAAGGTTTATACCAGAACAGGCTGAAGAAATCTTTTCAAAGCTTAAAAAGGAAAAGTATTTAGCAGGATTGGAAGAGGATGTGTTTATTCGAAAATTGGCATACTATTTTTCAGAAATAAATGCATTGCATCCATTTAGGGAAGGTAACGGACGCAGCCAGAGGGAATTTATCAGATCCCTGGCTCTGAAAAATGGGTACGTGATCCATTTCGATAGGATATCAGAAAGTGAAATGGTACTTGCGAGTCAAAAATCCTTTCTGTGCGACTACTCAGATATGGAAAAACTCTTCAGCAAATGTATTACAAAAAAATAATAGAAGTCTTCTTCTAAAGGCCATTGCGGTTATACGCAGTGGCCTTTTTCTTTACTATACCGCTCTTAAACCACAAATCATTCTTTCAAGAAAACCGTCTGCAGTAATAGCAGGCAGTTTTCTTTTGCTCATTAGCTATGCTATACCGCGAACCAGTTCTCCACCATCCACTTCCATAATTTCTCCGAAACAATATAGAAAACAGAGGAGAAAAGACATGAAAGTAAACAAAGAAGTAAACCGGATCCGCAAGGAGATGGAGAACGAAAACTACGAGACCCTGTTTAAAAATGTAGCCGGCGTTGTCCAGGAGCGCGCAGAGGCAGCGGGGAGGGACTTGGAACTGTGCCATAAGCGTACTGTGATCCATTCCATATCCGCAAGGATGAAAAGCCCGGACAGCATTTATAAAAAGCTAGTAAAAAAAGGCTTAAACCCGACAATCGCAGCTGCCCGTCAGGAACTGGCAGATCTGTTTGGTGTCAGAATCGTGGTCATGTACCTGGACGACATTTACCAGACAGCCGGATTGTTAAAACAGAGCGCCGGCATGACGCTGTTGTATGAAAAGGATTACATCCGCAACCCAAAGCGCTCCGGCTACCGTGGCCTTCACCTGATTTTCGGCGTTGATGTATTTCATCACGGTAAAGTACGGCGTGAAAAGTGCGAAGTTCAGATCCGTACCATGGCAATGGATAGTTGGTCAGCTCTGGAACACCAGCTGATTTATAAGAATCCATGCGCAGTTGCGGAAATCGACAAAGATTTAAAGCACTGGGCAGATGAACTGGCAAAACAGGACCGGAAACTCGTGGAATTTCGGAAGCGCATTGCTTCTGAGACAAAATATGCATAAGGAGAAGAATAGTATGGCAAGAGCAAAAGTATTAATCCCGAAAGAACAGCGTGCAAAACAGATCCAAAATGACATGGCCTGGCTGAGCAACACACTTCCACATCTGGATACACCAACCTACCAATTTGGTGTTGGAGAACATGTACGGTACGGCAGCATGGAAGAAAGTGTTGTGGAAGAGGTATTACATGGCGGAAAACTGTATGTAATCCGATGCAGCGTGCGAAAACACAACACAGAGGAAATGGAAACGGTATATCATGCAGCCCAATGGACAGACATTCGCCCAATCCCCGTCAACTGTACCACTCTGGAACGGAACCAGGATCTCCAGTTATCGTTCAATCCGTATACCCTTGAAGGTGTTCTGCATCGTTATTATCATTTTGGCGTTGACATGGATCCGTTCTATCAGCGCGGATATGTCTGGGAACAGACAGATAAAGAATTGCTGATTGACAGCATCTTTTCCAATATCAAGATTGGAGAGATCGTATTTGTGAAACGGGATCATACTGAAGTGCAGGCATCTGGATGTCTCTATGAAATTGTGGATGGCAAACAGCGCCTGGATGCAATCCGCGGATATTACGAAAACCGATATCCATATCAGGGATTGTATTTTAATGATCTCAGCGCCAAAGACAGGCATGTTTTTCTGGAACGGGTTGTACCGATCGCAGACCTGGTGCGTCCTGATAAAGAAACGCTCCTGAGATGCTTCCTGATGTTAAATCGTGCAGGAAAGCATATGGATCCGGAGCATTTAAAAGCTGTGGAAGAGCTGTTAAAAGAATGCGACAAATAAATATACAAGGAGAAAAAAATATGAACGAAAGATGGTTTTTGGACATGGATGGCACCCTGGCAGAATGGAAAGTAGGATGTGAGGCGGAATTATTGAGCGAAGGATATTTCCGGAACTTAAAACCGACAGAATTCGTGAATCCTTTCCGCGAATACGCGAAGGAGCATCCTGAAAATGTTTATATCTTAAGCCACTGTCTGGTGGAAGGCTACGCTTATGGTGACAAGCAGGCATGGCTGGATCAGTATCTTCCGGAAATTCCGAAAGAGCACCGTTTGCTCCTGCCTTGTGGAGTCTGCAAAGCAGATTATGTCATAGATGTTTTTCATTTGGAGAAACTGCCAGAGACATGGATCTTGTTCGATGACTATTCCAAAAACCTGCATGCCTGGAAGGCTGCTGGTGGTATGGGGCTTAAGTGCTACAACGGCATTAACGGAACTCACGGAACATGGAAACATGGTGGTATCATGTGGAGCGGCGAACTTGCAGTAATGCTCACGCAACGTGATGCCTAAGATTTCCAAAATATCAGCAAACACTATTGCAGAAAAAAAATACGAACAAGGAGAAAAATATGAGAATCGATTTAGAGTATATCAAAAAATGGACAGACATTCCCGAGCAGGAATTGATGGAGCGCCTGGTTAAAGATGCAGTCGGACTGCAGGAAGAAGCGAGGGAACGGGAGCATCAGGCAATCGTTAAGGAACGTATGCAGGATAAAACCTACAATACCGCATTCATGCGGGAGTTCTTTGCGAGCTACAACTATCTGCATAACTACTTCTCGGACAAAGAGATCCTGACTGCGTGCAAGCACCATGCGGATAAATCCGATATGGCAAAAGAAATCGCAGTTCGCGGACACCGGGATGAAACATCCTTAGGCATTCGTTTTGTGAAGCATACACGCACGGAATTTACAGAAAGTAGGAGCGGCTGGTCACGTACCGTGATGGATAATGGAACCATCGTCCTGATGACAAGTCCGTATCAGTCCAGATTTGCCGGAAAAGTCATCGAGGAGCTGCTGCTGCAGAAATTACCGTATTTAAAGGATTTCGCGGTCAGCATCCACGGGATTTACGACAAAGAGCAGGATCTCATTTTCATCAAAAATCCGGAAAAGGCAGAGCATAACTGTGACGTCAGCCTGTACATTTCTGCCGGTGACCTGCTGTCGCGAAAAACCGGAACGGAGTTACTGAAGAGGCACAAAGACTACTGGCATGACTATGGCAACGGGAAATACGATGATGCCACAGAAAAATTCCTGGCCGGCTCATTTGTACAGAGTTTCTTAGCAGCTACGCAGGAATTTGCGGACAAGGAGAAAAAATAAATGGGAACCGAGCATATTACATACAGACATTTTGGATCCGAAACATTTCATCCAGAATATTTTGGAAAGATCGTAAATGATCCGAGCCGCAGCAAGCCGTATGGCGGGTTGTGGGCATCGCGCGTGGCCGGGAGCCGCGGATGGGAAGCGTTCTGTAGATGTGAACACTACCAGACCGCATCGCTCCGGAAGCATTTTGATTTTACGCTCCTGCCGGATGCGAACGTATACACGATCCGCTCGATGAAAGACCTTACTGTTCTCCCGATGCGCGAAAACCCGAACCCGGCAGTATACGGAATGTACCTGCCGGACTTCGAAAAATGCGTCCGGCTCGGGATTGATGCCGTGGAACTGGCATGGTACGGAGACGAGTTCAGGCAGGCCGGCAGCGGTCCTGTCGGAAATGCACTTCGGTCATGGAATTGTGATTCCATTGTCATTTTAAACCCGGACATTATCCTGACCGAGAGTGTTGCAAAGCAACGAAAAGAACGCTGCCTGGATTGCGCATACCTGGTAGAAGATGAGAACGGCAACTGGGTCTGCGATGACTGCGGCAAAAACGTGGAAATGATCCCAGATCATGCGTGCAGTGCGGAACAGGACTGGTGACGTCCTCTCATGACTAAAGTCACGAACATTCTTGTGCCATGCTGTAAGGAACAAAAACGGACGAACGAAAAGGAGAAGAAAGATGGCAAGTATCAATGGATTGACAGTAAAAAAATTAAAATATTTCGAAGGAATGGAAGGAACTGCAGCACAGGGCGACCTGTACCTCGAAAACAAAAAGATCGCGTTCTGGAGCCAGGACGCAGACGGTTGCATTGATGATAACCTTGATATGGAACCAGGATACAGTGAACAGAAACTCCGTCAGGCAATCATCGCGGCACATCCGGAAAAGCATGAAGAAAAGGTCGCTCAGAACGGAATCCCATATACGCTTGATTACGAACTGGAATTCCTGATGACGGATCTGCTTTCCCTGATGGAAACGGAAAAAGCCTGGAAACGAGCAGTTAAAGCTGGATATGCCGGACTGTTTGAAATCACAGACGGATTTCATGTTTCGCAATGGAAACTTTCCAAGTCGTTATACGAGAAGGGCGTGCGTACAGTGGAAGCTGTTAAGGCAGAAATTCCAAAGAAGCGGCTGGATCGGGTGATGGCTTCCATGTTCAAAAACGAAAGACTGAAAGAATCCGTCTGCTGGTCAAAAGAGGATTTTGCGATCGGCACCCCGTTGGAACTGGATAACATCACAAGAGACGGTGCAAAGACAGGAGGATACTGATGGAAGACAGAAAGAAAGCAGAAATCTTGGCCAGATTAAGCAATCTGGAAACCGAATACCAGATGCGGATACTTTTGGCCGTAGAATACGGAAGCCGTGCATATGGCTGTGCATCGGATGAGAGCGATTACGATATCCGACTGATCTATGTATATCCGATGGAACGGTATCTGGGCTTATCAATGCCGCAGGACAGCATTTCGGTCATTAAGGACGATCTTGATATTTGCGGGTGGGAATTAAGGCGTGCCCTGTCACACGCATCTAAATCCAACGCCACATTCTGGGAATGGATGCAGGCCAGAGTGATCATGGACCGTCTTGGGTTTGCTCAGAAGATTCGGGACGTTGCGAAACCGTATTTCCGCGAGAAGCCTCTCCTGCACGCACAGATGAAACTGATTCAGTCTTATCGTAAGGAAATTATGCAGGGCAAGAAACAAGCAAAAAATTCCCTCGGTCTTATGCGCGTTGCTATGCAGGCAGTTTATATCATGCAATACCACGCGGTACCACCAGTAGAAATCAAGGCACTGATCAGCCAGACCGTACTACCAGGAACGCAGGATGCAGAAGAATGTGAGAAACTACTGGAATTATGCAGAAATGGGCAGCTGGAGGCGGAATATACATTATCCTGTGAATTGGCTTCCGGTATCGACGAACGGGTCCGACTGTGGTTAAGCGGGCACCCGGAACAGGAGGAGCGGGATCTGAGAACGCTGGACAAATTCTTCCGGTCTGTGGTGTTAGACCGAACAGAATAGGAGGATATTTTTGTGAGAGATACAAAAATTAAAATCAGACTTAGCACTCCAGGACTTTCCCTGAACGTGGAAGTGCCGGAGGAAAAATTTATGGATGCATTCCGGAAAGTGGCAGATACATTGTTTGCATATGCCACAAAGCCGGCAGGACTGCCTGCACCGGAAACTGCGGATAGTATGTTTGAGGATTTTACAACATCACCCATAACAAAAGAATCGGTGAAGGCAGATGATACGCCGATGCTAGTAAAAGCGGAACATCTGCAAAAGGAAGATCATTGTGAAACATTAAAGCGAAATATTCCAACAATGCAGGCCACGACGGCCGAAGGCAAAACGGAAGCAGAGGTCCGGCAGGGATATAAAGGGTTTCTTCTAATTAAGTGCACGACCTGTGGACGCATCCACGCATTCAACAGCCGGGCTGTCACAAGCCGGTATCAGTGCCGGGACTGCAACAGGGTCATGGATTTGGAAAATCTGGTACCTCTTCAGGCAGACTGCGAATGCGGCCAGAAATCCAGATACCGTACCAATATAGAAGAACCTATGTTGGACGTAACGTGTATCGCCTGTGGCAATCCGGTTACGGTTGAGTGGAATGCCAAGAAGAAATATTACCAGACAGTTAGGGAGGTGCACAGATGAGAAAGAAATTATTGATTATTGACGGCTCTTCCATGTTGACAACCGCATATTATGCGCTGTTACCGAATGAGATTCGTTTCTGCAAAGTTCCAGAAGAGCGGGCGCGGTATTTTGATAAAATCCTTCATGCCAAAAATGGCACGTATACAAATGCTGTTTATGGTATGACCCGACAGCTTTTAATGTTGATGGATGGCTGGAAACCGGATTATCTGGCGGTCATGTTTGATAAGACCAGGAGCACCTTCCGCCGGAGACTTTACGCAGATTATAAGGCGCAGAGAAAGGAAACAGATTTGCCATTAAAGGAACAGTTCCTGACTATGGAAAAGATTCTTGCCGATTCCGGCATCCCGGTTTTTTTCAGTGATAACTACGAGGCGGATGATCTGGCCGGAACGATGGCAGAAAAATACGCTAAAGACATGCAGGTTGTACTTGTCAGTAAAGACAAGGATTACCTTCAGCTTGTCGATGACAGCCGGAATATCCAGGTGTGGATGCCTGAGGATCCGAAAAACACGGAGAACCCCGGGAAAGCAGACGCCTTCCGTAACGGAAGACCGGAAGAAAATGAAATGTTCCCGGCATATACCCGGCATTACCAGATTTACACAGAGGATGACGTATGCAGAAGAATGCACGTTACGCCAAAACTTGTCCCAGATCTGAAAGCGATTGAGGGAGATTCGTCGGATAACATCCCAGGAGTCAAAGGAGTGAGCTCTGCCGCCGCCCCGCTTGTAATGGAGTACGGCGGGGTGACTGGGCTGTATAAAGCAATCGAAGCATGTCAGGGAGATACCAAATGGGAAAAAGAACTGGTATCCTTTTGGAAGGATGAACTTGGCATCACGCGCAGCCCATTAAATGCCCTGAAGGCGCAGTATGACAGGGCAATGCTGTTTCGGGAACTCGCAACGATTCGGACAAGATGTCCGGAAATCTTGCGTTACGATCTTCTGAAACATCCAGTTTTTGATATCCGCAAAGATGTATTCAATGATCATATGCGTGAATTAAACATCCGAATCACTATGTAACTGCAATTCATATCTTTAATAAGGTCACACTTTTGTGGCCTTATTTTTTTTGTCGTCAGACATTCATGCCCATAATTTATCCGAAACTATCAAAGACATAGAGTAATGGAGGAAAAATCATGATGAATGAAAAAGACATGCAGAACATTGCCATAGCAGCACAATATGGCACTTGTGGTACAAAGTACCTGGGTGAAATTCTGGACCAACTCCGTATACAAGGACTGGACAAACAGGATATGCGGTGGATTTGTCATACGCTGGCTATGGAATCGCCAAACATTGTGCGTCGGTTGAATGCCAACATGAACGAAGACCAATTCCAGCGCTGGATGAGCTGTATGCATGAACACGTGGAAAATGATCTGTACATGGAAGCATTGGAGTATGCTTTTGCAGTATACGGAAATGATGCGGGTTTTTACAAGAAGCCAGATGAAAAAAAGAAGGTAACGATTCATAACCGTCTTTTTCAGTCCGCACGAGATCATCGTTTATCAATAACCGATCTTGTGGAGCTGACGGAAACATATCACTCTTTCTGGGACATGTTCCGATTGGAAATGGAATCCTTTCTGGAAAACCTGCACCCGCTGGATTCTGAAAAAGATACAAAAACAGCGAAGGGTATTGTCGCTTTGGTCACTGATTTCCAATGCATATCAAAAAACAAAAAACTGGCTGCAATGAAAGCACTTCGGAATCACAATGTAACGCCGGATTCAAAAAATGCAGAAAAATTGGCGATTTATTTTTCAGAGCGCGAAATCCGTTATCTTAACGTGATTCTGGCAAAGGGAAAGGTATCGGATGCGGTCATGGATAAAATCAGTACTGAATTTGTAGAAAATCTTCTCAAATTCGGCAATGATGAAAACATGCCGTATACACTTGCTGAACAGAACGCACTGGTACATGCCTGCAATCGGGAATTTGTCAAAAGAATCGATGGATACAGTAGCATGCGGGCATTCTTCCAGAGCAACTATAATCTCTGCAGGACCTATGGGCTGACAAACGCAAACTGGATGGTACTGTATCAGAAGATTGTGCTTAAGGCATATCAGTCTAGTTTCTGTGGATTCAATAAGCTTCTGACATTTGACTGCAGCGATCCGGCAACCTGGGATCGCCTGGCGGTGCTGCCGGATGAGGATGTCATCACAATCGTTTACCGAACCGCTTCAACAGCCATGTACCTGGCAAAAGAACATCCGGAACAGATGAAAGAACTGCTTTCAAAAATTATGGATGTTATTGTCTGGCTGTTGAAAAAGCAGGGAACCACCGTGGATGAGAAATCAAAACTGGAAGGCTGCATCAAATACACCCGCGCATATGCCACAAAATTTATTCAGGCCGGGCTTGTTACATTAGGTAACCAGGCAGATCTGGATAAATACTGGGAAATTCCACAGGGCCTACGGGATCTGGATACATGGACTATACGGATGCTGTTGAAGCGCCTGGGAAAAAGCTTGATACTGGCGGACTGTATCGATCAGTCACAGATTGAGCTGAATCCCTGGGATGATACGGCCGATTTTTTTACCGCTGTATATCCAGATGCAAATCCTGATCGTTTTACACAGGAAGAGCGCGTCCGCTTATTCACAATGTTCGCGGAAATGAGGTTTCGTTACAATTTAAACACGCTGTCGTCCATGTATACATACATGTTACGGAACCAGATTCCATTTGAAAAATTTATGGATTCCGAAACAGAGAAAGTATTAGCCAAACTGTTATTAAACAACCCTGAATTTTCCAAATATGAAGAGACACTGCGCAGCATGGTAATGACCAAAGAAGAATTTGAAACTTACCAGGTGATGGCGGCAAATGAAACATTGGCGCAGGAACAGGTAAAAGAATTGTTATCCGTACAGGAACTGATGAAAAAACATGTACACGATCTGGTACATAATCCCGATCAATTCCTGGAAGATTGCCGGTTCATTCCGGACAATAAAAAAAGGATCTGGGAAACAACGATCAGCTTTTTAAAGATGACGAAGGTGCACTTCGGAGAAAGCAACGAAAGCCTTCTGGACGACACGTTCCGTACTTCCATGCAGGCGGCAGGCCATAGCCTTTATAAATACTCCGAGCGAATGAGTCGGATTGCCAGAAATATGAAAGACCCGTATTTTCTCAAAGTGATGGCGAAACATGTGCTTCAGGAAACCGAAAACCAAGGTAACGGCGAATCAGAAACAGAAGACAGCAAACTTTAAGAGAAGCTGGCTTCCTAACGAAAAATACAGGATACCGAAAGGATCCTGTATATCAAACAAAAGGAGAAACAACCATGAGATTAGTAGAACAAATGAAATTTGCAATGACGTGGGACAAAATGGAAGAAAACCGCACAAAAAGTAAAAATAGAACAATATACTATAAACGCAACATTCCATCCTGGCTTATGAACTGGACAATCAGACAGGAAAAAGTGATCGGACTGACGCGAGTCCGGAATGTACTTTGTCTTCTGGGCACATGCGACTTTAATCCAGTGGTATCAGAAGACAAAAATGTCTTGACAACACTGGAAATTTTCTGTACGATACCACGCAGTCTGAAGGTTTTCTCCATGTTCCCGGATGCATCTGCTTTTATCGGTGCGCTTCCGTGTTTAGCATCAAAAAATGCTTATACCGCACCAGCGGTCAAGCCATTCTTTGAGCGTAAAATGGATCTGTTCTGGCAGGAATTGGCAAAAAGTGAGCTGGCGAAAAATCAGGAAGCGGTAAAAACCATATTCCGGCTTCTTAGATTTGTAGCCCCGGACGAGATTATGCCATTATTCTATTCTTCTTACTGGCGCACAGAACTGGAACATTGTCTGGATAACCATGTATTCTGTGATTTAAAAACAGAGGAAGAAAAAAGATGGTACTGTGAAATTATGTTGCATACTCCAGTAATTCGCAAAACGCATTCAGATTCCCAGCGAGCCAGAATGATCACTTTAATCATGCAGAATAAAAACAATGACGTGTATCTGAATCTGCTCTGCTGTGATCCGAATATGAATGGGTTATTTACCGTGCATCAGATTATGCAGATGTCAGAAGGACTGGAAAATCCAGAATCGGTTGCAAGTTACCTTCAGAAATGGAATCAGTATTTCATACAGAAAGAATCTTGTGAGAAAGACCGATATGCAAATCACAGACAGCGGATGAAGCGGTTGATCAACTTAACCGCATACAGCGGAGGCGAACCGCGTTTCCTAAAGAAGTTGGACCACGTCGTCATGACAGCTACAGATACGGAACTGGATGATATTCTTTCAGGTTCCCCATTGCAGATTCTTGGTCGGATTTGTAAGTGCAATGAAGCGGAGAAAATCGGCGCTGATTTTCCAAAGGAAACGTCCACGTCCGTAACATTGGATGGTGATGTATTCTGTGTGCGGGATTTTCTGGCTGATGCAGTGTTAAAACGCCAGAAAGCGGTGCTTCGCTACTTAGCCGGCAGGGATTTGACAGAAAACACAGTATCCTATTTATGCATGGAACACAATAAGGTGAGCCGGTTGGTTTACTTGAATGCATGGAGTGCAAAAGAGATCAATGCGCTTGCAGAAAAAGATCTGTTTTCTGTGTTTGATGAATATGGCAATACCATTCAGGATCTGGCAAAAAAATTTGGAAAGAACACGCCATATACATTTCAGGAGATCCAGACGCTGCAACGTATCTGCGCGACGCCAAGAGGTCTCTTCCAGAAACTGACAATCTTCTTTATCCTGTTAAGCCGTCTGCGTTCAGAAGAAGCGTGCAGAAGGATCAGTCAGTTTGCAAAATACTCCAAACAAGCACTGGATGATGCAGACGTAAGTAATGTTGTCCGTCATCTGAAGCAGGGTGACATCCCAACGATGGTAAAACGGATCGTATCCGTTCCTGTGATGTCGGAAACAGCCGCCAAAATCATGACAGTGCCAATTAGCCTGGAATCGGTCCTGCAGACTGCTAAAACGGAAACCGAAATCCTGTTTGCACTTGAAAATCCGGCACTTTGTATTGCAGGGTTAAAAGAGGGCATGAAACAGTTTTTAAATCAGGATGAGACAGTACTGGAAGTGAAAAAACAGCTGGATCTTCCGGATGAATTTTACAGAATCAACAAAGATACTGTCTGGAAATTCTTCCTTTCCGGAAACGGCAAATATGTACGTGCCTATATGCATTCTTCGGTACGGGAGGCTTTCAAAGTGGTGGTCAAAGCCGCCATGTGTGATTGTTTGGATGAGCTGCGGTATACGGATCTGGACAAAGAATGCTGTATGACAATCCGGGATCGTATGTACGACCACTGGGTTCATAACAACGCCGTAACAATCAGCGGATATAAAGTATACGAAGATACTTCTTTCCAAGGCATTATGAACCTTGGAGCAGTGCCGACCAGAACATGTATGAACTATGTGGATGGTTTGTACCGTCAGTGTCTGCTGGCATATTTCGATGGTAATAAAAAAATTATTTATGTAAAGAAAAATGGCGCCATCATTGCACGTGCCGTGATTCGACTGACAAAAACGGCCAATCGCATGAAAGAACGTGATGAAGACCGCCTGACCTTTACGGATGTCACAGTAAAGCAGATGCAGACATCTGTGCAGTCAACCCCGTTTGTCGAGACCCCGATTATTTTCCTGGAACGGTGTTATTCAGGCATTCAGGGAAAGAAACGAATGGAAATTGAATCTGCCATTATCCGGTTTGCAATGGAAAAAGCAGAGGAACTTGGCTGTGGCTATCTGGTGTCAGGAGAATATGAGACAACCATCGTGGGCTCAACCTGGGGAAAGACACTGATCAAAGAAAAAAAACCGGTATTCATTACAAAATCCAAAGCAGGCGAACAGTACCTTGATTCATTTGGCGGTGTCTATTCCAATAAAGGCAGCGGATGGCATGGAAACACCTATGTCAACGCCAAATGTTTTGGTGTCAGAGACGTTATAGGCAATGCGTCAAATAAGCAATAAGGAGAAAAACTATGTTAGGAAACTTAATGAGCGCGGTAGAGGCGCGTAATATCACGAAAAAGATCAGAGCAGAAAAATTGGAAAAGCAGATCAAAGGTTATGCAAGGCAAATTGAGGATGCTGCGTCACGCGGAGAATTCTATGTATCCTGTGATGGTGAACAAATGTCATCAGCAGCCCGAAAATATCTGGAAAAACATGGATATACCGTCACGACATCAACTCCAGACAGAGAACCGTATTGGGAAATCAGCTGGAAAGTGGAAGGCGACCAGGAAATGCCGGAATAACCAAAGTAATATCCTTCAGAATGGGACAGTGCTTATGCACTGTCCTATTTTTTGCAGCTTACGATAGAAAACATGCCTCTTTATCCGTTCTTTCCATTTCCATAATTTATCCGAACCTTTAAAAGACGCTTGAGAAGCAAAGGAGAGAAAAAAAATGAAGAAAAATGAAACAGCAAGACAAAAAGCAATGTCGTCCATGGCATATTTCTTTTTACGAATGGCATTCGGAAAAGAAAAATACCCGGAATCTATGATGGAGGAACTAGAATGGGTCGTGAACGAACTGATGGAAGAACACCCGGATCCGGATCTGTTAGCCGCCGTCAAGGAGGAATTTTTAAGCGGAGATTATCTGGCGAAACGTGGCGCTTATCCATATTTTACATTGCAGGAAAACCTTCTGACATACTACGGTTATGATTTCGAAGAAACGGAGGGATTAAAACGTACTTTGTGCGATATGCGATTCAGTCCTGATCCGCTGATCATTCTGATTGGGCGATCCGGAGCCGGAAAGACCAGCGTGGCGGAATATCTGCATAAAAAATATGGCTGGCTCCAGGTGGAATCCTATACAACCAGACCAAAAAGATCCGCGGATGAAATTGGGCATCGTTTTGTGACGGAAGCGGAATTTGATGAAATCCCGAAAGATGAGATCAAGGGATACATGGAATACCGCGGATACCGTTATGGAGCAACAAAGGCGCAGCTGGATGAAGCAAATATGTATGTTGTTGATCCAGGCGGATATGAAACGCTGAAACAGCAGTACCAGGACCGTCCGCTTTACGCAATCAAATTAACTGCGTCCCGTGACGTATTAAAAGAACGGATGGAGGCTCGTGGAACATCAGAAAAAGAGATTGATGACCGTCTCTGGAAGGACGAAGAACTCTTCCGTGATTTTCAGGTGGATGCGGAAATCAATACAGATCATCTCGCCATTTCTGAAGTCGGCCAGTTCATTGTAAAACTCTTTCATGATGCGTGTGACTCATGCCAGAAAGCACAGGCTCCGGAGTATCTGACCGTTCATATCACCAATATCAAGTGGGATACATCGGATGATGATGCTGATGGCGAAGACGATACCGAGGATCTTAGGCTGCCGGAAGAAATTATCGTATCGGATTATTTCCGCATTGCAGATTACAAAACTAAAGATGGTATTGACACAGAAACACTGGCAGATGTCATTGCAGACTGGCTGTCTGATGAATACGGATTCCTGCACGGTGGATTCTCAGCAGAAATTACCGCACCGGAAAAGTTCCAAATGGAACTGTAAGATGCACGAGTACAAAGCCGCCTGCCTGCGTGTGGGCGGCATCCTTAGAACCAGGAGACACGATGGAAACAGTGACAACAAAACCATTAGGAAAAAGTGATGTGGCAACAATTTCAGAGCTGGACAAATTATCAGGATTCCATGTATTGGAATGGGTAGAAGACTTCAGCGGATGGAATGACGAAAGCTGGGGCTTGTATCTGGGCGGCAAACTGATCGGATATTGCACGATTGGCTACGCGGATAACGAATGCCCGGTAATCACCGATCACGAACTGTGGACTCCGGATTCATACCAGTTAAGCGATGTGTTTATCCTACCAGCATACCGGCATCGGGGCTATGGCTCCAAAATGGTCAAGGAAGCGATCGGAGGCCGCTATGTGTCCGAAGGGAAACGGCCGGTATTTTTGCAAGTGTTGAATGAAAAGCTGCAGACATTTTATCGGGCGATTGGTTTTTCCAGAATCAGCAATGCCATGGGGTATCACACCATGGTTTTTCCGCCCGATAATCAAATTTAGAACAAGGGAAAAAAAATTATGACAAAACACAAGTTACAGAAAATCTTGGAAAAGGCAGGAATTCAGACAAACACCATGGAACTGCGAGTGTTTGTTCCAACCGAAAATGCAGTGATATATATGCAGGTTGGAGACGGAAGCCAGCTGGATAGAGATGAGGATGAGAGCGGGACGCCATACGACGGATACATTGATTATAAGACGTCGGAATGGGACTACGACGAAAACTGCTTCGCGGAAGGAGACGGAGGTATTTTCGAGTATGTTGCAAATGCGGAAGATGCTACTTTGGGTGAGCTGTATTCCCGCGTACACGATGTTCTTTGTTATCTGTATGAAGACGCCGTAGAAGACGCGGATTTCGCCGTCCAGGTTCTGAAAGAAATGCAGTAAGGAAAGGGAGAAGCATTATGGAGAAAAAAATAGAATCAGCAGAAGAAAAACTGGCATTGATCCGGAAGGGATTTCCAAAAGATCCATGCAGGGACTGCCTGTTTGAGGAGGATGATGGATGCAACTGTCAGGATCGGAAAGATTACAGGGCCAAACTTCAGCATCTTCGGGATATTGGAGTCTATGATCTCATGTATGACATCCAGGAAATTGAAAGTCAACGGAGTTGGATTGTTTGGATTCGAAGAGAAAAGGGTGAAAATGATGAACGAATTGCTTCAATCCAGAAAGAAATCAACGAACTGGAAAAGAAATGTGAAGATGCTCTGACACAGCTGAAAGAAGCGGCCGATGAAGCCAAAAATAAAAAAAACGGAGACCGAAATGTATAAGATCGTTGAAAACGGTATGGAAAGATTATGTTCCGTTGAGGAAGCGGAGATCAGTCGTCGCATACTCGTGACTTCAGTCGTGAGTTAGGCGATTGTCAATTTCCGCGGCATTTGCTCCATAATTACCACAGAAAGGAGGCTGCCGTATGAAGCTCAGTATGACATACTGTGTCCGAACCAAGGGATTTAACCGCGTTTTCGACGAAACTGTCCGTCTGTACCGTCAGGCAGTCTCCTTCTTCGTGGCTGTATGCCTGAAAGAATGGAAGTATATTTCTGTCATTCAGGGACAGAAGAACCGTTCCGGTTTTGTGGAATCACTTACGGTTAAAACGAAACAGAACCTTGTTGTTCCATACGACTTCTCGGTGAGATTCTACAAGTTCCCAAGTTATCTGCGCCGGGCGGCCATTGCGGAAGCGCTTGGTAAGGTTTCGTCCTATCGCAGTAATCTGGCAAACTGGGAGGCGACAGATCCGGAGAAACGCGGAGATAAACCATCGCTGCCGCAGACAGGCTTTGTGTATCCGGCCATGTACCGGTCCGGCATGTTTGTCCGTACCGGGATGTATCAGGCGGCGCTGAAAGTTTTTATCCGTAATACCTGGGACTGGGTTCTGATGGATCTTCGAAAAAGTGATGTGGATTATATCAAGCATCACTGTACAAATTACAAGGAATGCGTGCCGACCTTACAGAAACGCGGGAAGAAATGGTTTCTGGATTTCGTGTTCCAGACAGCAGTCAAACTCCCGGAAGTTTCTATCAAAAATACCCGCATCCTGGCCGTAGATCTGGGACTGAACAGTGCGTGTACGTGCAGCATCATGACTCCGGAGGGCGCGGTCCTCGGGAGGGAATTTCTTTCCCTTCCGAGAGAATACGACTCCCTGGAGCATGCGATCAGCCACATCAAGCATGCACAGAAGCTCTGTGCCCATAAAACACCAGGTCTCTGGAAACAGGCAAAGGGCATCAACGATGACATTGCGGTCAAGACCGCCCGGTTCATCGTGGATACGGCCATAAAGTATGATGTGGACTGCATCGTCATGGAACACCTGGATCTCGCCGGAAAGAAGCGCGGCAGCAAGAAGCAGCGGCTCCACCTCTGGCGGGCGAAATACATACAGGCCATGGTCGTGAATAAGGCCCACCGGAACATGATCCGGATCGCCCGGGTCTGTGCCTGGAATACATCGAGACTTGCGTTTGACGGTACCGGCCGCGTACAGCGCGGGAAAGAGGCAGAGCTTCCAAGCTACAGCCTCTGCCGGTTTCCGACCGGGAAGCAGTACAACTGCGACCTGAACGCATCTTATAACATCGGTTCCCGATATTATATCCGGGAACTCTTAAAGACCCTTCCGGTAACGGCAGGGCAGGCAGTTGCGGCAAAAGTACCGGAACTTGCCCATCGAAGTCAGTGTACCTTATCCTCGTTAATTAAGCTGAATGCGGTGCTTGCGGCGTAACGCGGCAAAGTAACTGAGTTCAGCCTGTATGGAGGAAGGGCAGCCCGGGAGCCCTAAAGGCTCCAACCGGACAGGAAATCCGGCTACCGGGACACTTTCATGGCAGAGCTTTTCAGGAACGGGATCCGACCGGATACCGGAAGCTCGTGGCTTCAGTCATGAGAGACGACTTCACGTGCCGTGTTACATGGATCAGGAAGGCTGGTATTATTTCGATGAAAATAACGGACAGAACGGATTAAATCTGTATACCGGAGCATGGAAAAATGAAAGCAGTGGCGAGGTATGTTAAAAAAACGAGCAGAACAGGAAAACTGAGCCTAAAGTAAAGGAGAAAAAAGATGAAAGTTGCAGGAAAAGACTTCAAAGGTTATGAATACGCGGATGGAACGCACTGGCACTGGGGAGAAAAGGAAGTTGCCATCATCAATGACTATACAGCGGAAATTGAGTGGTGCTGCCGAAAATCCAGTCTGCCTGATGATGTTATAAAAGCAATCTATGACAGAAAACCAAAACCGAGTGGCAAGTGGGTGATTGAAGCTGATCGCATTAACATGGGTGCAACACAGGGGGAAATTCTTGTGCGCATTAATGGACAGACAGTTGCCTGCTTTGGTGATGAAAAACATCTGAAAGACGGAGAATGGACGAGTTCCTACCCAGATGAAAAACTTGGCGAATTGATCATCAACACTTTGTGGCATAAACATGATGATCTTTATCATTTCAGTGATAAGGTGAAAGCTATGCTCATGCCGGGAACAGAACATGACGGGGGAAGCGCAAAAACACCGGAACCGGTAATATATGTGGAAACGCCGGTGGGTATTATGCACGCTTACCCGTCCTCCGATCCAGATTACCCAGGAATTTTTGTGGATTTGGAACGGGAAGGAAAGGTAATGTCAGCTCCGCTTTTGTTAATCGACTTTTCACATACGGAATTTCCGGAATGCAAAAACCCGGAGGCAGCTGAAAAGGGTGTACTGGTATGCCGCTGCTGGCAGGATGTCCGCCAGGAAGATTACAAGGAACAGGATCGTACGGTCTTTACCGGGTACGACGAATTCTTTGCTGAGCAAGGCAATGGCAACAATCCATGATTTCCATCATAAGAGACAGATGTACAAAAAAATAGAAGGAGGAAAAACGATGGCTTATTATAATGAGGGAACTTTTGTAACCAAAACCATGGAAGATATGAGCAAGCTGGTGGAGATTTTAAATCATGAAGAACTCGATCCGTATGGTTTTGATTCGGATGATGCTTATGAATCGAATGGACAATTCTGTCTGGAGCTCAATGACTGCAACGGTGACATCGAGCAGCAGATTGATAAGATCGCGGAAGCATGCCAGAAGAAACATTTGGATGTGGACTTCGAAATCCATTATTACGGTGATGCGGAAGGTGCTTATCTGTTCCATAACGGAGTGTATGAGTGTCTTGGTGAAGAAGAATACCACGCCCATCAGATGGATGAAAAAGTTCTGTTAAAAGAAGTCTATCGCCGTGGCCTGAACCGCAAGATCTGTAACGATGCTATCCGCAGTTTTATGCAATCTGAACTGGAAACCCAGTATGGCATGTATGAGAAAGATGCAAAAAGAGCTGCAGTTTTGGCTTTTGAACGTTATGTAAATACGGAAGATGCGAGTCAGTATGATGGAATCCAATGGGCCGCAGAACGTTATCGTTCATCTATCTTAATTGAGGTAAGTAGAGAAACTCTCCCGGAATATTGGGATGATTTTGCGATTGTCATCGCGTTACCTGATGGAACTAACGTACTGGCGCAGGAAAAACATTACACATTACATGACTGCCTACACAAGCTCGATAGCGTGAAATTTTTCATTGATGGAATCGATGTAGGAGGACAATGTGAGAACTAACAGAATTTATGAGATCCGACTGATTGTAGCCGGATCCCGTACCTTTCATGATTATAAACTGGCAAAGGAAAAGTTGGATCGAATCGTGTTTGGACTGCAGGAAGATTATCCGGGTGCACATATTGTCATTATTTCCGGCGACGCAAAGGGAGCTGACCAGATTGGCATCCGGTACGCCATGGAACGAAAATTGCCACTCCGCAGATTCCCAGCGGAGTGGAATAAATATGGGAAAATGGCAGGACCAATGCGTAATGCCCAGATGATGTCATATGCAAAGGAAGGTATTCCGGCACTTGTCGCGTTCTGGGACGGGAAAAGCCGTGGGACTAAAAACATGATCAATACCGCAGATAATGGACGTACATTTGTCCGGGTTATCCGGTATGATTCCTAGCTCTCTAAAACAGGCAGCATAAAGCTGTCTGTTTTTTTGCGCAAAAATCCAAAAAACTGCCTGTTCCTTCCATAATTGGCTTAGTCAAAAAACAACGTATTCTGTGGATATCTGGAAGGAGAACATTATGTCAGAACACAAGAAAAAATTCTATCAGGTACCGTTCAATGATGCATTGGTAGGATTTCTCTACATACTGGCCTATGCTATGTATTTTGAATTTTTACCAATACTGTATCGCAAAATCGTGGACCCATTGGCACCGTTCGATGTCAGATGGTTATTTTGTTCCTTTGTGCTTGGTGCATTTGGATTGGTATTTATTGTAATGACACTTTGGAAAATAGCAGATAAATTGCCATTCGGATTTCTCTCTGTGTTGTGTCGTTGTCTCGGAGTAATCGTTGGTATACCATCTGTAATTTTGATTGCCATACCAATGATCCATCTGCTTGTTCCCTATTACATCACAAGATTCTTTCTGAAAATTACCGGGCATACAGCGGCGAAAAAAGCTCAAAAAGAAAAAGAGAAACAGTACCAGGAAGATACAGATCGAATCAACAGGATGGTTTGGGAAGCGCAGCAATATTATGAGGAAACGGAACAGGAAGAGGCCAGACAAAAGGCCATTCAGCAGATACAGGATTACGCGAAATCTCTGGGTTTTTCGCAGATCCCATCAATGGAAGAATTTAAGCACGCACGTAATGCGTACCTGAAAAAATACCATCCGGATAACGGCGGAACCAATGAAGAATTCATTCGGGCGCAAAAAGAAATGGAGAACATGGAAGAGATTGTCAAACTGTGGCACGCAGGGCATCTTTACGATGATGTGGAGTAGGAGGGGCGTATGCAGAATAAGAAGTGGAACAGATTAAAAATATCCTTTGTGGCTGTTCTGGCCGTCACATGGATTCCTGCCCAGTTATGCAGCGCATTCCCCGTATATGCGTGCGAAGCAGATACAACTGCCATGCTCATTCAAAGCGCAAAGAAACAGACAGATATATCCCAGACTCAGACATTGACTGATACGGGACACGGGATTTTTCTATGTGGCCCTAATGGTGCCCGGGAAGGGTGGGGTATCGACATGTCCAATGGCGAACTGTATTACACCGCACCAGGGTCACAAACCGGCGTTGCAACAAATCAGAAACAGGATGACTCCTACCTTGCCGCAGACGACAGAATGATCAATGGTGCCAATCTGAACCAGGAAGAAAATCTTGTTAGAAGTATTGCGTATGAAAATGGCGAGGCACTTTCATTTGTAACAGACCAGGCGCTGATCGACTGGGAAAGTTATTATGTGCGTCAGTACCGGATGACAGATGAAGACGTTCCCGGTATCAGCCAGGTCATCGGACCCGCTGCTCGAAAAGTGAAATGGATAGTTCAATGGGAGAAAACTGCGGATAAGCAAAATGACTGTAAAAACAAAATCATCCCCAGACATATGGAACGATTAATGGATGTTCCAGGCTCGCAAAGGTGATCCAGGCAGTGCATAAATTGGATGATACCACATTTGATGAAAGTTATATCTACGCAAGCCTCGATACTGCGGTGGAACGGAAACGGATGGTCTGCTGGCAGTTCGCCCGTACAGTACGCACCATTCTGAGAGAATCCGGCATGGAAACTGAGTGCCTGGTGGTACAGCGGTATTCTGACGGTGCTTTCCATACTATGTTGCGGTGGCGGGACTAGGAAGGAATCTGGCGCTATACGGATCCGACTATGTATGTGGAAACAAAATCGGAACTTTACTGTGATATGCCGTATTCCTTGTTTCAATCATCGTATCACCCGGTGGAAAGTATTCGATTTGGGAAAATTAACACGTAAGAAATTTTGTTGCCGCTGAATATCACCTTCCATAATTATTCCAGTTTGATACAAGGAATTGGAGCCATGAAAACAACAATGGTTACAGCAGAAATTCTGCTGACAGAATGGAAAGGTGCATCCGGCACCGACGCATACAGATTGTTTCATAAAAAATCACGTCAGACCGTCGCAAAGATGACGGCTGTCTTTTATGAGGGAATGCTGTATTGAACCGACCATGTCATTGGTCGTTTATATATTGGTCAATCCGTTGCATTTACGGATGAACAACCGTGGATTTGGAATTTCAGGCGCATTCGGCGCAACGCATACGGGTTTCCACGTAAAAAAATTATGGCAGGCTGTCACAAGATGGCAGCTGTCTTTTATGTTGGGGATGCCGTATTCAATCAGTCGTGCCGTGCGCATGGACTGTGATTTATACAGAACATATCAAAAAACACATGAAGAAGGCATTGCGTTGCGCAATGTCGTAAGGAGGAAAAAATTATGAAAAAAATAAAAAAAATTAACACCATTTGCAACCGCGCAGCAGCACTGGGATGTGTGGAAGATATTCAGATTGAAATCAAAGGAAACTATGATTTCTTCTATGAATATCTAAAAATGTTCCCACAGCGCAGCATGGTCAAAGCCCTGCGTAGTGCTTCCCTTCTCGGTAAGATTTTTGTTACCGGAATGGAAGGCGATACAGCACCGACATACCAGGCATATGTTCTGGGGGTGTTAAAGGCTCTCCAGAAATATGACTGGAATGATCGCACACAGGCACGACTCTGGCGTGCGGGCGCAGAAGACGAATGGTGTATCGCGAAAGCGTACACCATGGGTCGCAACGCACAGGTGGTTTCTTCTGACGGGAAGACCATCAATGTGTGGCTTGGCGCCGGCGAAGGGTACGATGGCGACCACAACGACATTTGGTTGTGGTTGACCGTTGACTACGATTGGGAGCACCTGTATTGGCGTTTCCCTATCGGCCACGCCGGTACAGAGCGCGCCCTGGCAGCGTATGAAGCGGCCTGTAAAAAAGTCGCGGAGTGCGAGTCTTCAGTTCTGAAAGAGGAACTGAGGACGCTGCTTGCGTAGCCCGATAACAAAAAAATAAACCGATGAGGAAGGTGCCCGCGGTCGTACGGGTGCCGTAAGGAGAAAAAAAATATGGCAAAGATTTATTATACTGGGGATTTACATTTCGGTCATTTTAACGCAATCAAGTATGATTGTCGGCCGTGGCCGGATGTAGAAACCATGGCGGAGGGACTGATCGAGCGCTGGAACGCCCGCGTGCAGGACGATGATCTCGTATACGTGCTGGGTGATGTCTGCTTCCGGAGTAAATATCCGGCGTGGCATTATCTGGAACGGATGCGCGGCAGGAAAGTTCTGATCGTGGGTAACCATGATGCGGAACTGTTAGCGGACGAGCGCTCTCGTCGCTATTTCGATGAGATCCAGTATTATCTGGAAATCAAAGACAGCGAGAAGCAGATCGTCCTCTGCCATTATCCGATGGCAGAGTGGAACGGCATGAACCGCGGATGGCGGCATGTTTTTGCGCACATTCATGCGCAGACAAACAGCACCTACAGCATCATGCGGAACCTGCCGAAAGCGTTGAATGCCGGTTGTATGATCAACAACTTTGCTCCGGCAACACTGGACGAGCTGGTTGTAAACAACCGGATATTCAACGAAACTCACTAAAACAAAGCAAGACGCACACGGCGTCATAAGGAGGAAAAAAATGAATTTTTTAAGCGAGACTTTCAAAAACGGTGTGGTGGTAGTAAACACCACGCCGCACAGCGTTACATTACAGGATATTGGTGGCACCTTAAAACAGGTGCCACAGTGCGGCGTTCTGGTCAACGCGAAGGCCGTAGAAACGCAGGTAAATGACCTGTACGTATCTACCAGCTTTTGTGGCGACGAGGCCGGCCAGCAGACCATCGCTGGCATTAAGCGTTGGTTTGAAGAGGTTAAAAACCCAGGTGAACGTCTGGTGATCTTGGGCAGCATCATCGCAGCTCAAGCTTACCCGGGCGACGTCGTAGCCATGGTACCTGTACCGGGCTATGAACGTGTTGCTCCGCCAGAAAAGAGAATGCGGTGTGATAAATTCACCGTGTTCTCTGCCAAATAGTTTTCAAAAGAGCGGGCATAGCTTCATGTGCCTGCTCTTTTTGGTAATCAGGGCACCAAAGGTACTCAGAAAGGAGAAATATGGGAATCACGATTTATGACTTGCGTACAAGCCACAACCGGCATCCGGAATTCGGTGATTTTGTTATGTGTCAGCACTGCGGACGATATATGCTTGTCAACTTTGGTGAAGATGACTGCCCGATCTGCGGCGAACATACGCTTCAGTGGGCAGATTATGGGCACCGTCAGGTGAATCTGGAGTATTTCGCCCAAACGGAACGTTATATGGTTAGTACACTGAAAACAGATGATCTGCGTGGTTGCGTTGGCAAACCAAAGTCACCACAAACGCCTGAAGCCAAGAAAACACAACCGGAGAGAACAGGAAATAAAACAGTGGTCTGGCATAAGGAACGCCTCAGTCAACAATCTAAACACACAAAAAAGTTAGAAAAAGGAAGGAGAAAATGATGAATATCTTTATCATTAGCAGCATTATCGCTGTAGCAGTAATTATGACATTTCTTGATTATTGCTGCATTGCGTCCAAACGTGACAGAAAGCAGGATGATCAGGAGCAGCTTTTGTGGATCGAGGAACATTGTTGATTTAAGACCGCCGATTGGCGGTCTTTTTTGCGTCTATTGAGACAATACCTGGTACAAACGCGGTAGATCAAGAGAGAACTGCTTAGTTACTGAATCAAATCGTTCCACCGAAATAAGCCGATCACCAAACAGATGATGTATTTGTGCAACCATGGAAACGGGGCCTGTGGTATAGAACCAGATTTTGAAATTGTCCGGTTCCAACTGTAATTTTCCCAAAGCATACTGCACATTAATCCGTTCATCGCAATAGAAGGATCTCTCAGGAGACAGATCAAAATCAAATAGAAATACAGCATTAGGATCCATGTATATTTCATCCAGAACGGTATGAAAATCGTTATCCGTAATGATGCGCAGTGTCACTCCAAGTGCCGTAAATTGGTTTTCCAATGTTTTTACTTTGCGGTTATCCGCATCTTCTTTGCGTTCAAAATATACGAAAACAGTCTGTACATGAAAACCATTTTTCACCATCTGCGCGACCAGGGACAACAATGTCTGTGGTCGATCATCGACAATATATACATTCATTTTTTTACCTCACAATTCTCATTTTCTATATTTTACCCATTTGGTAACTGAACGCCCAATGCAACGGTGCTGCGGATAAGCAATATGTCAATTTTTTCGAAAAACACCTTTCGCAGGACATCTTCTTCCATAATTTCCTTGAAACTGTTAAAGACACATGGAGGTAAAAAATGGGAAGAAAAAATAATGGACTGAATTATTTCAGTAAAAGGAAAGAAAACATGGAAAAAGCACAGGAGATCGTCCAGTGGGAAGAACGCAACTGCAAGGAGGAAATTAAAGACCTTGTAAAACGAACGGAACTGATTCAGGATACCGGAACAATGCATTCCGGCCCGTGTAAGTTTGAGCAGCCGGAAGTAGAAGTTGTGCAGTGCTCCACGGTAGATGCCATTATGGCGGAATATGCCAAGGGAAACCGTGTATGCGCGTTGAATTTTGCGTCATACAAAAATCCCGGCGGCATGTTCCTGGAAGGATCCATGGCGCAGGAAGAAAGTCTGTGTCATGCATCCTTGCTGTACCCGGTCCTGAACAGCACACAGGTCAGAACGATATTTTATGACCGGCACCAGGGCAATCTGAACAAAGCATTATATCGTTCGGACATGCTTTATACACCGGATATTCCGTTCTGGCAGCACGGCGAGGAGGCTAAAGCATCCATTATCACCTGCGCGGCACCGAATAAAAAAGCAGCGCAGAAGTATCAGGGTGTGCCGGATGCCGTATGCAAAGAAGCGATGGAAGAGCGCATTGCGGCTGTACTGAATGCTGCACATAGCAAGGGCGAAGAAGTTCTGATCCTCGGCGCATTCGGCTGTGGCGTTTTTGGAAATGATGTCCGGGAGGTAGCAGAGATTTTCCGTGATGAACTGAATCTGCTGTTTTATGGAACATTCCGTCGCATTGTTTTTGCCGTTCTGGACGAACCGAGCTGCAAAATTATGAAGGAAGTGCTGATACACTAATGAGAAAGGAGAGCGGGTTCGCACCCGTGGGATAAAAAATGAAAGAATTAAAAAATATGTTAATTGTTGACGTAACAGAATGCAGTGATCATGCAAAAACCAGAATCGGCCGCGTGATTGAGCTGATTGCCATGCAGGAACCGGATACTGCTATCATGTGGTATCCGGAATGCGGCGACGGATTGAAGCGCAGATTCCGTTTGTCCGGTGTGACTGTGAAAAAGAAATTATTTTCAAAGACCGTAATTTTACGGACGGCGACCGGAATTTACACACTTCGTCCTGCAACCAGGGATGAAATGGAACATGCACGCAAGTATGCAGAATATCGTTCCGTGGTAGATATGGTGACCAGTGCATATGGGGAAGATGTCTGCTATATGTCACCGGAAGAAGTAGTGGCACTGGCAAAAAAACCTGAGAGGAGGTAATTATGCTGCATTATGAGTACAAGCTCAGATTCTATGAGTTATCAGGATCAAACAAAGGCAATCTGCGAACGGAAGAATTTTTCGCAAGCCGCGAAGGCTTATTGAAGCGTTACAGAGAGGCCTTCCGAAAAGAACTGTATTCCCTTAATCCTACTGCGTGGCAGTATGTGGACGGAGAATGGGAACGTATTTTGTTGTAAGTATACGGAGGAAATATGTTAATCACAGACACAACGCAACGGCTCGGCATGAACACCATGACGCATCTGTTTCTGCAAACATTTTTTTGCGGGGACTGGTATGGTAAATCTATTACGGATGAACTTGAGTGGGTTGTAAAAGAATTGACTTATGAAGAACCGGACAAAAAACTGATGATGGAGTTAAGGATCGGATTATGTCACGGTGGATACGTCCAGAATAAAACAGATGTCATGTTTGCTTATGCCATGCAGAAATTAGTAGAGTTTTATGGATTGCCACTATATAAAGCAAAAAAAATCTGCCGCCGGCTTCAGAGCCTGCTGCCGGAAAACTCAAACAAAAATTAAGGAGAAAAAATAATGGAAGCGATCGAGAAAATCATGGAAGTAATTAGAACAAAGCTGAGCGGGTATCGTGTGGAAACAACCACAGTTCAGGATGTACCGGAACCTGTCATGTTAATCACAAATCCAAAGACCGGATACGCATGTGGATATCTGTTTAGTAATATTCAGGAGCTGCTATCCCAAGGGCTGCGCCCGAAGGAGATTGCGGAGCGTTTCTGTGATGGTATTTTGGAAACAGAACAGACGCACATATACCTTGAAAGCCAGATGGAAAGTTTTGAAAAAGTCAAAGATAAACTTTTTTTTCGACTGGCAAGCCCGATCACGGAAAGAGAAGTATTGCAACATGTCGTACATACTCCGTTTCTGGATATGGAAATTGTATTTTATGTGGAGCTTCCAGATCCTGAACGTAACGAATATTGTACCCGTCCACTGATCAGTACAACTCTTGCCGGTCGATGGAAGAAATCTGCTACAGAACTGTTTCAGGTCGCCGTTAAAAACAGCATGGCAAAAAAGTCGGCAACACTGAATACAGCAATGGAATGTCGGGAACAGGCACTGAAAGCGCAGCCGGATATTGACAAGGAGCTTGGCCTTTCCGAAGAGGAAATATGGATGATGTCACACGATAGAACCATGTATATCCTGACTTGCGAAGGAGGTTACGGTGGAGCTGCATGCATTGCATATCCGGGTACTTTGGCTTTGATCGCGGCAACTTTAAAAGACGATCTTTATCTGTTGCCTTCTGGCGTGCATGAATGGATGGTGATGTCAGGTCAATATTGGACCGATGGCATGGAAAACGGAGCGGCACAGGCATTTATGTCCCTTGGGATTCCAAAAGAGGAATTTCTAACTGCGAATGCTTATCACTACAAACGTGCCACGGACAGTATCGAGATCGTGCCGTTACCAGTTCAAATTGGTTTTTAAATCAAAAATACAAGGAGAAAAAAGATGAAAGAATATACATTTATTTGTCCGCATTGCGGAAAAGCTGTTGAGGTTGATGAGAATGGATATGCTGCAATTATTAAGCAGATTCGTGATGACGTGTTTCAGGCGGACTTGGAAGAGCAGAAACGTGTCATGGAAACAGAACGTGAAAAAGCCGTGGAGCTTGCAAAAACGCAGGCTGTCATGGAGTTCCGCGAAAAGGAACACGAACTGGATTCCCAGATGCAGAACCTGCGCAGTGATCTGAAAGCAGCAAGGGAAAATGCAGAAACTGCTGCAAAACTTTCTGCCAGTGAAGCAGAACAGAAATACGGAGCCATTCTCTCAGAAAAAGAACTGGAAATTGCAAAACTGCATGAACAGGTACGCTCCGCAAAAACAGATACAGAGCTGGCAGTAGCCAAAGCGGAAGCAGAGGCGAATGAACGCTTCACAAAACAGCAGGAAATGGTTGCCGATCTGAAGGCCAAAAATGAAATGGCCGAAGCACAGGCAAAACTGCATGAGCAGGAGCTTGTGGCCCGCTATGAAGGACAGTTAAAAGATAAAGACGAGCTTGTGGAATATTACCGTGATTTAAAGGCCCGTCAGTCCACCAAGATGATCGGCGAAACTCTGGAGCAGCACTGCGAGGCAGCGTTTAATCAGGTGCGTGCCATCGGATTCCAGAATGCATACTTCGAAAAGGACAACGAAGTATCCGCGAGCGGCAGTAAGGGAGATTTTATCTTCCGTGACTATGATGAAAACGGAATGGAATACGTTTCCATTATGATGGAGATGAAGAATGAGAGCGAAACCACGGCCAGCAAGCATAAAAACACAGATTTCCTCAAGGAACTGGATAAGGACCGCCGGGAAAAAGGCTGTGAATATGCAGTCCTGGTAACCATGCTGGAGGCGGACAATGAATTTTACAACAACGGAATCGTGGATATGAGCCATGTATACCCGAAGATGTATGTAATCCGTCCGCAGTTCTTGATTCCATTTATTACCATCATCCGTAATGCGGCACGAAGTTCCATCGCTTATAAGCGGGAACTTGAGGAGCAGAAAGCACAGAATATTGATGTGACAAACTTCGAAGCCAAACTTCTGGATTTCAAGGACAAGTTTGGCCGCAATTATACACTGGCCAGCGATCGTTTTTCCAAGGCAATCGATGAAATCGACAAAACAATTGATCATTTGCAGAAAGTAAAGGATAATTTGTTATCCTCAGAGAACAATCTGCGGCTTGCGAATAACAAGCTGGATGATCTGACAATTAAACGTCTGACGCGCGGAAACAAGACAATGCAGCAGATGTTTGCGAATGCACAGACAAAGGCAGCACTTTCCGTATCAGACAACACATAAGAATATTTGCCATTTAAAACAGGATCGCCTTTTGGCGGTTCTGTTTTTTGTATAAAACCAAAACCAGCACATTTCTTTCCATAATTCTCCTGTGACAAGACGAACGTATTTTGAAAGGAGTTTTATGAACAACAGGGAGCATCGTAACAACTACATGCCGGGGAGTGCTTCGCACCTGACAGCGGAATCTTTCAAGGCAAGGGCAATGCAGGCCGCCAATGAAATGCTGGATGACATTGAAAACATGGCGGATCTTGCAATCCTGATTGAAAATAAAGTTAAAGAGATCGTGGGGAAATTTGATGTTGATTTTGAGGATTGCGAGTTGGATGAATGCAGTGCTGTGGCATTTATGAACAGGTCAGAATGGGAATTCGACCCGAACGAAAATGTATGTACAACGCCAGAGCTGATGTATTCCTGGAAAAAGAATGCGTATATGTACGCACTGACAATCTGGACGCGGATATCCGATAATAAAGATGAGACATGTTATAGGTATAGGCTGAACAGAATGTGCAGTGGAAAAACACCTGAAATCCTCAGTTCTGCAACTGGCAAATGGACGATTGATCTCCCGGAACCGACCAGCCTGGATATTGCAAGGGCATTTCTTGCGGAGTGCCCGGAGGCAGAGGAGCAGGATCTTGATTTCTTGGATAACGCAGCAACGGTTTCCGGTGCCCGCGATGTACAGGATTTACGCCGGATTATGGAAAATTCCATGAAACTGATGCAACTGTATCGACGGATATCCGACTTCATGGATATAGACTGTATCTCGGAAGATGATAAAGAACCGTATCTCATGCTGATTCCGGATGATCCCTTTAAATGCGGATGCGCAGTATGCGAAAGGGAAGGACAGTATGTGCTGCGCCAGTGCTTCTGTGTCGCGGATTTGCTGGATATGGATCCAGATGATGACTGGAATCAGGAGATTTCGGACGAAATGATGGGTACTTTTTTTGTAAACGAAATCGCCGCAACGGACAATGCTGAAGAACTCGCGTATCTTCTGGAGGAGATGTTTGGCGCTTACAGAAAGGGCGGTTATTGCGTGCTCCCGTTATCCATGCAGGCATATTGCTGCATCGCACTGCCATTCGATGCGGAACCGGAATTTTACACTTTAAACAATCAGGATCTTACCAAAGAAGAAGTTGAAAATTTTCTTCATGGAATTGACGGACTTGCGAACATTTTGCCTGAGTAAGATCCATCTTTCTAATTATATCACATTATACAAGCCCAGCATAAGTGTGCTGGGTTTTGTACTGTGTGCGTGTTAATCGCAACAGATTGGAGAACCCTGTGCGGATCTACATAGAAATAATTTTCTCTATTCTGCTTCCATAATTTTCAAGAATCAATAAAAAGACACAAGAGACAAAAGGAGGAACAAACATGCTTAGATTATGTTTATTGGAGCTGGATATTCTGTTTTTCGCCCATGCTGCGGCTTTTTGCATCATGGAATGGCTGTATCCAGGCTGGTGGAAAAAGCAAAAATCAAAATCCACACTTCAAAAAAAGACACAGACAATTGCGCCAGGAATGATTATCCGGTTTTCAGAAACTGCATCAGGTCATACTTACAAAGTCCATTGGATTCGGACGGTTGCGCCGTTTCAGGAAGCGGAAACACTCACTATCCTTTCTAATGCGGATGGATACGTGCTGTTTCGCAGAAGCGCCGACAACGGTGTATATGTAATGGATTGCGTGACAGCGGAGCAAATTGCAGTCGTAGAGACAGAACGGGAGGTGGCTTAAAAATGATAAATTTGTCAAATGAACAGCAAATTTTCATTCAAAAAGCTATGGATGGGAAGAATGTCCTCGTAGATGCTTGCATCGGAAGCGGAAAAACGACGGCTATTCAGGAACTATGTAATGCACTCCCGGCATATAAACGGATTTTATATCTGACCTATAACCGACTGCTCAAGCTGGATGCGAAAGACAAAATCCATAACCGGAACGTTCTGGTTCAGAACTATCATGGATTCGCTGCATATACCCTATACAGGGCCGGCATGAGAGCGGCAAACCAATCTGATTTAATTCAGACATTCTTAAGACAGCAGCCACCTATCGCCCACTACGACGTTCTTATCATTGATGAATATCAGGATATCGAAGAAGAACTGGCAAAGCTGTTGTGGAGGGTCAAGGAAAAGAATCCATCCATTCAAATTATCGCCGTTGGCGATATGCAGCAGAAAATTTATGACAAGACAACCCTGAACGTACCTGCATTTATGAACCGGTTTTTAGGGGAACATTACGAGACCCTGAATTTTACCAGATGTTTCCGCTTATGCGCGGAGCATGCAAAAATGCTCGGCCGGATCTGGGAAAAAGATATTGTCGGAGTGAATCAGGGCTGTCAGATCAGTCACATGAAAATCGAGGAGGTCATAAAATTTCTGCGGGAACAGGAACCAAAGGACATTCTCTGTCTTGGTTCACGAACTAATGGAGACATGGTCCGTGTCCTGAATACCCTGGAAATGGAATATCCGCAGAAATTCAACAAGAATACCGTGTATGCGAGTATCCAGGAGGTTGATTCTGCCGGAAAGAAAGCGACGCCGGATAATTCCTGCGCCATTTTTACCACATACGATTCAAGTAAGGGTCTGGAACGGCCAATATGCGTGGTCTTTGATTACACGGAAGATTATTGGTCAGTCCGGCTCGGACAGCCGCAGACATCTTATGAAATTCTGCGGAATATTTTCTGTGTGGCAGCCAGCCGCGGAAAACAGAAAATTATTTTTGTGAAGGGCGATACGGCGCTGTTATCGGAACAGACCTTGTCAGAAAACAGCAAACCAAGCGAAAATTTCAAACCGATGCCGATCTCTGGCATGTTCGATTTTAAATACCGGGAAGACATTGAAGAATGCTATGGTCTTCTGCGGATCACGGAAATGATTCAAGCGGACCATAGTGAAATTACAATCAATTCATCAGACGGTTTGATCGACCTTTCACCGTGCATCGGCGAGTATCAGGAATTTGCATTTTTTCATCATTACTCCATTGACGATGTGTTAAAGAAAGCGTTTGCATTACAGGATATGAGCTATCTTTTTACAGAAGAACTGGAAGCAAAAAGCACGGAGGAAAAGATCCTTGCGCTGACGGCATTTGAAACCAAACAAAAACGTTATGAACAGCAGGTTTTAGTGCCGTATGTACAGGAAGCAGAAAAACAGCAGCTTCAAAAGCGTCTGGCAAAGCATTTTTCTCCGGACGAAAAAAATATCCAGTTGGAATGCGAAATTCCGTTTGCCCGCTCAGAAGGGGAACTCCGTGGGCTGACCGTAACCGGCAGAGCCGATGTTGTCCTTGACGGAACGGTTTGGGAACTGAAATTCGTCAGCGAACTTTCTCACGAGCATGCCTTACAGTGCGCCATGTATATGGTAGCCTTCGGGCTTGAAAAGGGCGTTCTGTGGAATGTGATGAATAACCGTATGTACGCAATCCGCATCCCGGACAAAAAGAAACTCATGGATGCCGTAGCGCGAACCATCACAAAACACGCATACAGCGGTTACTTTGCGCCGACGGACATTGACGGAACCAATATCATTGAATGCGAAAAAACATCTGATAAAACAATGGATTCTGTCACTGGCTCCGGCGATAAGGCACCACACGTTTCTGCGGATATTAAAAAAGCAACAAAATCAGGAAGAAAAGCAGCCTCTGACACTGCGTCATCCATGGAAAAGGTGCACGTATCAGCACTGAACGACCGTTCAGAATATTTTGCTGTCATTGATACGGAAAGCAATATTCATGGAGAATTGATGTCCGTTGGCATGGTGATCGCCGACAAGAGAACGTTCCGGCCTATTTTAAAGGAATACCTCATGATTACGCCGGCCTGCAATAAGGCGGCGATGTATTCGTCCGCGTTACGCTATACCGGAGAGCGCGGGAAAGAATACGATGAGGTGGCTGGCAGCGAGACGGAAGCGCTGGCATTGCTCAGTTTAATGCTGGATACGCTGGATATCCGGTTGTTGTTCGCATTTAATGCATCCGCCGATCGAAGAATGCTTGAATTATCTGATACCTATACCTGGTGTGATATTGCGGATGTGGCAGTATACCGCCAGCACAATCCTAAAATTCCGCCGGAAATGCCAATTTTCAGCACCGGACGATTAAAGAAAGGCGGAAGCGTTCAGGGCATCATGCATCTGCTGACTGGAAGTAAAAGCTATCGCGAAACACATAATGCACTGCAGGATGCACTGGATGAGCTGAATATGATGACTCTGTTACAAAAACCAGTGGAAGAGTATTTTGCCACCGTATCAAAATAACAGGCAGGCTATGAGAAAGGAAGATTGTACATGGGAAAGAAACTGATTGCATATAGAGATGGAAGTTACAATTCCACAACCGGCTATTACGGCTGTGGAACGGTTTTGATTGCAGAGGACGCGGCGCATAAAGTCAATGTTGATCGTGAAATCAGTGACAATGCAAGAAAAATAAGCAAATATTGATTCATTCCATGAATGCACTCCCAGAGTTTTGGGAGTGTATTTTTTTTGTACTGAACGCAATGAGCGTTCTTCCAAAGCCATAATTTTCTCGAAACTATAAAAAGACACAGGAGAAGAAAGGAGCAAACAAAATGTACAGAAACTATGGAGATCGAAACTTTTTTGAAAACGGAGTTCTTGTGGATACAGAGCATTCGGATACCTGTTTCCCAATGCTTTTATGCCGCCCGTACCCGGACGAGGAGGACTTATACCAGTTCGGCGAGGTAGAAGTGGATCTGGATGACTTTAAGGAGAATGGCTGGGGCAACCGAAAGGCTGTCATGGATTATCTTGGCATGACGGAGGAAACGTACGATCCGGTGCAGTTCGCAATCGGCTGTACGGAATACTTTTCCTGGGACAATTTCGGGGCAGCCTCTTACACGTATGACTGGCAGCGCATGGACAAAAAGTTCATCTGTAAGATCTTAAAGCACCGCATGATCGCTTCCGATCACCTGGATATCGTGTGGTAATAGCAGAAAGGAAAGATGGTAAGGAAAAGAAAATACAGAAAAGGAGAATATACGCAATGATCAAGCTTTACAAAACCGCAGAAAAGAATGAGAAAATCAAAGCCGTTATCGCAGATTTACGCAAGACCAGTATGCCATTTTCTTTCAAGTATTATTGTATGACTGAGAGAATATCCTGGATCATGAGTCACTATGATCTGGAATCCTGGGAAATGGCAAGAAAAATTACCTGGATTTTGACAGGAGACTGTGCAAGACAGATGCAAATCTGCGAAACTATTGGAACGGACTATGCAATGTACGTTCCTTCAAGTTACTCGGCATCAAACGCAGAAAAAGGAGAAAAATCATGAAAAATACAAAAGTAACTATACCAGATAACGTAGATATGCATGTGATCGGGGCACCGGATTTTCTGACGAATCCCATGTCGCTGATGGAGCAGTGGATGTTATGCGATGAAAATGGATATCTGGAAGGAAATGTTCTTTTTGATATGAGCGAACTGGTCGCGGGAGACGAGGAAACATTACTCGATTGTATGTCTAATCGTCTGGTTGGTGATCCACTTCTGTCAGATATTTCATATAAGGCAATCGGTACCACCGCTGATGGCGGCATCATCGTGAACGTCCGCGGAGATATCGAGAACTGCAATCCATCCTCCTCTGATCTGAAAGAAGTCTGTGAAAAGATCAAGGCTGCTATTTTAAACGGCGGAGAGGATGCAATCCGTGACTTTATTGAGGAACCGGTTTATGGAAGACCAGAGGAAGACATCGAGGAAAGAGTAGATGAAGTGCTTGATGGCATGCCGATACTGGAGCTGATCAAGTATTTCAAAAAATATATGACTCCGAATGCGGATTCAAAACCGTCAGATTCATTCTTTGAAGATTTTGAAAATCAGCCATTTGATCGTTTTCTGGCACAGGAACGCTTCGGAACGCAGGATATTGACAGCGATTTTGCGAATCCGGACAACGTAAAGAAAACTTTCCCGGTTGCCGGGCTTCAGTTTTGCCCAGAAGATTATATGACTGCTGCGGGACTCAACAAACTGATGAAACTGCTTGATTCCAGTGAATTTGAATGCCTGCAGATTGACGGAAACGGAAACACCACATCATATTTCCTGATTTCTTCCAAGCTATATGACAAGCTGGAAGCGGATGATATCAATGAACTGGAAATGTTTATTAGGGAAATTCTTGATGATGTCGATAAGGAAAAGCCAGACGGACAGTATGACTGGCATGACCATCGCATCTTTCTTGGATATCTGTAGGCATATACATCAGCCGCCTCATTTTACGCCTTTGGCATAGAGACGGCGTCTTATAAGGAGAAAAAATATGAAGGCAAAAAGAACAAAACCATACACAAACCAGGAATTCTTCACGGAACTTTGCGCAAGAGTGGATTTACCGAAAATTCTTGATTATTCACTGGCAAATTCGTCCAACATTGAAATCAGAAGCTATGAGTGCAGTTTTTGGAATTCACTGAATTTTGGTACTAATGAAGGCATTTATTTAGAGATTGGTTTGGAGTATTTCGCACCCAAACATACCGTCATTCCGCTTGGTACTTTCAAAACCCTTGAAACCAGTCAGGAGGCGATGCGTGATATGGCGAGATTGCATGCAGATCTTACATACGTCATGTACCATTTCATAAACGAACATTTGGAGGATTTCGAATGGGAAGGCTATCGGATACGGGGCATTAAAGATGGTATGAAGACATCATATGCAGTCACCTGCAAGAGTTTCCAGCACGCACTGGAACTGGTATTAAAAAATGTTGATGAGTATGATTTTGCGCAGTTATATGATTATGCCAAACGCGAGTATTGGTATTTCAGAAAAGATGCAAGCGGCATTCTGTTTAAAGGTAAAACCATAGAAGAATGTTTGCGTAGCAAAAAGCCATATATTCCACTTTCAGCAAACGGTACTCCAAGAGAACTTGTATAGTCAAAGCAGATACCATGCGTTCCAAATTGGCTGTTATCAAAAGTATCCGGTATTACAATATGCCGGGACGCATAATGCCGGGAGCTGTGTTCCAGTACGAAGGAAAACGGTACGTGATGACCGGACAGATAACGAACGGAAAGTACTATCGTGCTTACGGTCAGGAGAAACGGAATTTTCCGGCTGCAAATGTACGGATACTCCGCAAAAATACCGGATTGGTATTTGCAGCATGACTCAACGAAACGGCATGACAACATAAAGTCACCATTGCCGTAGAACGCAATTCATCTCATGACTAAAGTCACGAGCATTCTTGCGCAAGTGGTAAAGCGCTGGACTTATAAACAGGAAAGGAGGATGCAACAGCCAACGTAGCTGCATTTCATGATTTCGGCATACCTGCAGCAAACGGGCTGTTGCCTAAAATATGGAAAACAAAAATATATGCACGTCAACACCAAAGAGTACATTGGAGGCAGAAAAAAGTGTTTTTGAGAAAAAATGCTATGAAGCCTATAAGCTTCGATGGATGATTGCACATGGAGACACGCTGAAAGAATTATTCAATATGATCGGTGACATTGCTGCAGAATCCATAGAAGATAATGTTATGAGCGCTGCAACAGACGAAAGTAGCATAAAGGCACTTATGAATGAAGTGCGCGATACCTTCATTATGGACACTGGGTTCGATGGCAGTCTGTGGGGCTGCCTGGATGAATTTTTACAGGCAGAATTTCAGGATCCCGGTTACATGATGGGCTTGATCGAGCTGATGGACGACCATGAAGAAATGTGGAAATTCTACCGCGAGCATTATATTCCGGAAAAGCAGGAATATTATGTGACGATGAAAGTCGAAGGCAGATTTATTGTGAAAGTCCTTGCTGAAACCGTTAAGGAATCCAAGGAACTAGCCATCAGCGAGTACGAGAATGCAGATTTCGGGAAGCTGGAAGATATTGATGGCGACTGCATTATCGTAGAAGATGCTGATGGAAATTATGTGTGGGAAACCGGAGACCCGGAGCCAGAAGAGTAGATGAGCATAGATATGACAAGTTATATAGTGAAATGATATTAGCCGGAGATCTATGCCAGTATGGTCATATTGATGACTTCTGCCTGAAAAAAATTATTGAGCACAGGAAAAATGTCAAAAAATAGAAAATATGAAAAGAAAAGGAGAAAGAAGTATGGGCTGTTCAATTATGGTATTAACAAATTTGTCAGAGGACGAAAATGGTTGCGATATCATCGATCAGGAGGATCGAGAAGCATTTCGTGCTCGCATGCAGACTCCCGAAAACCGTGTAAAATTAGCAGAACGTTTGAGAAATAAGATGGAATACGACTTAATGGAAGATTACAAAGGACATATTGACTACATCAAAGAATATGTTCCTGATGTCTCCCAGGACAGCGACAGCTTCATTTTAGGTACAGAATTTCCAGAGCGTATCAAAACATGCGTTCAGAACTGGAACGTAGAAAATGCCAAGCAGTGTATTCGCAAGTTTCAAAATCTGGAACAGCAGGCAGAAAAAGAAGGGTTCGAAACTCTGTCACAGTTTTTAACCGCAAAGATCAGCAAAACCGGGACATTTGAAGAAATCCATTATCCTGCATCCTTGTATGAATTACGAAAAGCACTGGATGCGGCCGACGGAATCTTTTCTTACGACTCCCTATCCAACCTTGCATACTTCACGTACGAGGATGAAAACGGTATAGAATGGCCCTGTCATGGTGTAACCATGGAGGAAAAAGCCATGGATTTTGTGCTTGCGCACCCGGAGCGGTATGCACTGATCGAAATTGTATATGATTAGAAAATGGAGGAAAAATATGTCTGAGAAAGATAAAAGGGAACTGGATGAAATTATTGTGCGCTGCTGCATCACGAAAGACGACCTGTATATGGAAGCCGAGTGCGTGGAAGAGTACGGAGAGTGGATACATATGTCTCTGATGGGATATAGTGCGGATGATCTCCGTGAAGCTGCGGCGCGGATGACAAAATAATCTCACTGTTCTAAATGGTAGTGATCCTTTCTATGAGGTGCCTGTTTCTGGCACCTCTTTTTTATGCCAAAACCCAACGCGTTGCATCCACATCCATAATTTTCTCGAAACAATCATAAGTCATAAGAGAAAGGGGTAATTAAACAAAATGAGTGTTACAAGAAAAGAAATGCTGGAGATACAGGAGGCAGAGCGTATGCGGCGTCTCAACGTGATTTGTGCCGGCTTAGCCAGCCGCAAATCATGGAAAGAGATTGCGGCGGAGCTAAAAACAACTGTACCTGCAGTACGGACGTGCTGGTACCGTTATAAACATCTGATTCCAGCACAGAGCCCTACCGAACAGCCGGATGAGCCCCAAAATGGGCACGAGGAGTTGGTAGACAATCAGGATATTCCACGGATGACACCGGAAATCCTTAAAACATTATCCGCATTCCAAACGGAATATTGGTTTTCAGATTGGAAAGCACGCACGCCAGGCGACATCCTGACAGAGGCAATCCACGATGGAAATGCAATGGAGATTGTGGAAACCATGAAAGAACAACTTCGGTTTTTGAAAAACAATCTGCCGCTTTATCCGCGCAACGCCGTCCTAATTGAAGCAGTGCAACAGGCATTGGATCTCTGGGAATATAAACAGCTTCCTGGACAACAAAACTGTGAAATACCGGTATCGACAGAACCATGGACGCTGGAAAATGAGTCCGCGTCAGTTAAGGGCAGTGCACATCTGCATCCAGAACAGAATATTATGAACTGCAACGAGTTCGAC
>ULUD01061324.1_pt1 | contig 60223 bp, 48 predicted proteins | sample 1958191 | NCBI WGS metagenome assembly ULUD01 (sample SAMEA4835751, study PRJEB28245) | human gut metagenome | biome: gut microbiome; material: fecal sample | place: Denmark | collected 2008 | reverse complement strand
AGATGAAATGCCAGAGTACCAGCCGTAAGCAGGTGACGGTACACGATATTATGGGACTTTCTCATAAGATATCCTCGGAGGAGATTGCGGAGGTAACGGAGCCTGTGGTGAGGGAGATCACAGAGAAGGTTGCAGACCGGATCAAGGAACTCAATGGCGGCAAGTCCGTCAGTGCGGTGTTTGTCGTCGGAGGAGGCGGCAAGATCCGTGGCTTTGAGGAGACGCTTGCACAGGCACTTGATCTGCCAGAGGAGCGTGTGGCACTGCGAGGCTCTGAAGTGATGGGACAGATCATCTTTTTACAGAAGAATATCAAGAAGGACTCGCTTCTGGTGACACCGGTTGGAATCTGTCTTAATTATTACGAACAGAAAAACAACTTCATATTCGTGACAATCAATGAGGAACGGATCAAGCTTTATGACAACAGCAAGCTGACCGTGGTGGATGCGGCAATACAGTGCGGTTATCCGAATGAGGATCTGTTCCCGAAGAGAGGAAAGACACTGAATTACACCGTGAACGGTGAGGCGCGCATGCGGCGCGGAGAACCGGGAGATTCTGCGGTGATTCGGTTAAATGGCAGGGAAAGCGCACTGAGCGAAGGTCTGTCGCAGAATGACCGGATCGAGATCGTTGCATCCACAGCAGGAAAGGATGCGGTGATGTCAGTTGGGGATATTCCGGAGTATCATTCGGACATCCGTTTCCGTTTCAATAATAAGACGATCACCTGTCCGCGTTTTGTGACGGTCAACGGACAGCTTGTGTCCCGGTATTATGAAATACAGGAGGGGGATCGGATCGAGATATTGGAATATTATACGCTGGAGCAGGTTCTGGAGTTTATGGATATTGTCTGTAGGGGCAGAGTTTATGTCAATAATGCCATTGCCGGAATGGATACAAAGGTATATGACAATTTTTCAATCGCCTGTGAGATACGGAAGGAAGAGCCGAACTATCAGAAGCTGATGGAGGAGTACGGCGAGGGGCAGGTTCCCGAGGCTGTTTTAAACGGAGAGACGAAGGAAGCTGTTGAGGGTGAGCAGAGTCTGCCGGCACAGCTGCAGGAGAGCAAAGCTGACATAGCACCGGAAGTCGGAAATGTGACCGCGGAAGCTGCAGCACAGTCTGCAACCCCTGCAGGCGATGCCGGGGAGAATGCTTTTGACATGCCGGTTACGGTCAATGGTGAGAAGGTGATCCTGCGCAATAAGAAATCATATATTCTGGTGGATATACTTGATTTTTATCCGTTTGATCTGTCCGTGGCGGGAGGAACCCGTCTGGAAACGCTGATCAATGGAGTTTCTTCGGATTTCACCGCACCGGTACATGAGGGCGATGAGATTCAGATATACTGGGTATAGAAAGGAAGTTACAGGAGCATGCAGATATGTAGTATTGCCAGTGGCAGCAGCGGCAATTGCATTTATATAGGAGATGGAGATTCCAGGATTCTGATCGACGCGGGAGTCAGCCGGAAGCGGATTGTGGACGGGCTGCGTTCAATCCATGTTGCACCGGAAAGTCTTGACGCGATCTTAGTGACACATGAGCATACAGACCACATTCAGGGAATCCCGATGATGACAAAGTATTTTCATGTGCCGGTTTACGGCACGGCAGGGACGCTTAATGGAATCCGCCAGAAGGACAGCAAGGGGCTTGTTACGATGGAGCATCTGTATCAGGTCTATGCGGACCGCCCGGTCAAGATCGGCAGTCTTGAGGTAATGCCGTTTCATATGTCGCACGATGCGGCAGATCCGGTCTGTTATACCGTGGAGGCATCCGGTCACAAAGTGGGAATGGCGACGGATCTTGGTGTTTATGATGATTATACAGTGTCCCATCTGGAGGGCTGTGAGGTGATCATGCTGGAAGCCAATCACGATATCAGTATGCTGGAGGCAGGACCGTATCCTTACTCGTTGAAATGTCGTATCCTTGGAGAACGCGGTCATTTATCCAATGAAGATTCCGGACGGCTGTTGTGTCGTCTTCTTCACGATAATTTGAAGCATATATTTCTGGCACATTTATCCAAGGAGAACAATTATCCGGAGCTTGCCTACGAGACAGTCAAATGCCGTTTGTGGGAGGAGCTGGGGATGAACTCCCTGCCGTTTGATCTTTCGGTTGCACGAAGGGACAAGCCGTCTAAGCTTGTTTTGACCGGCAGCGGACAGGATATGGAGTCCGGTCAGCTATCGCTTGATCTGTTGGAATCCGCCTTATAATAAGCAGCACAAAACGAATTATCATTCCGTGGAATATATGCGGAATATAAGAAAATAAATCAGCCGTTAGCAGCGCGAGCCGCAGGCAGAAATGAGGGAATCATGAGAAAGATAGTAATTACTGTAGTTGGAAAAGACAGCGTTGGAATTATTGCGAGAGTATGTACATATCTTGCAGACAATCAGGTAAATATCCTTGACATTTCACAGACGATCGTCGATGGTTTCTTTAACATGATGATGATTGTAGATACCGCAGCATGCAGCATCAATTTCGATACATTTGCGGAAGATCTTGAGAAGATCGGTACGGAGCTTGGCTGTATCATTCATGCACAGCGTGAGGATATATTTGATCAGATGCACAGAATTTAAGTTACGGAGGAATCATTCAAAATGATAAACATAAATGAAGTATTAGAGACCAATAATATGATTGAGAAGGAAAATCTCGATGTGCGTACCATTACGATCGGAATCAGCCTTCTGGAATGTATTGACAGCGATCTGGATGCCTTAAATGAGAAGATCTATAATCGTATCACAACAGTGGCAAAGGAGCTTGTTCCGACCGGACAGGCAATTGAGAGGGAGTATGGAATCCCGATCGTTAACAAGAGAATTTCCGTGACTCCGATCGCACTGGTCGGTGGTGCAGCCTGCAAGACGCCGGAGGACTTTGTGACGATCGCAAAGACGCTGGACCGCGCTGCCAAGACATTAGGTATTAATTTTATCGGTGGATACAGTGCACTTGTCTCCAAGGGAATGACAGAGGCGGATGAGCTTTTGATCCGTTCGATCCCACAGGCTCTGGCAGAGACAGATTTTGTCTGCAGTTCCGTAAATCTTGGATCAACAAAGACAGGACTTAACATGGATGCTGTTAAGCTGATGGGTGAGATCATCCTGCAGGCGGCAGAATATACGAAGGAGAACGACAGCATCGGTTGTGCCAAGCTGGTTGTATTTTGTAATGCACCGGACGATAATCCGTTCATGGCGGGGGCGTTCCATGGTGTGACAGAGGCAGATGCCATTATCAATGTCGGTGTCAGCGGACCGGGTGTTATGAGAAAGGCTCTGGAGGCCGAGCATGGCACAGACTTTGGTTCTCTTTGTGAGACCGTGAAAAAGACAGCATTTAAGATTACCCGTGTTGGTCAGCTTGTGGCAAGAGAAGCATCCAGAAGGCTGAATATTCCATTTGGTATTATCGATCTTTCTCTGGCACCGACGCCGGCGATCGGAGATAGTATCGCAGATATTTTCGAGGAGATGGGTCTTGAGAGAGCCGGTGCACCCGGCACAACAGCTGCACTTGCCCTGTTAAACGATCAGGTGAAGAAGGGCGGCGTTATGGCTTCCTCTTATGTCGGTGGCTTGAGTGGCGCATTTATTCCGGTCAGTGAGGATCAGGGTATGATCAATGCCGTTGTAGACGGGGCACTCACGCTGGAGAAGTTAGAGGCTATGACCTGTGTATGCTCGGTAGGTCTTGATATGATCGCAATTCCGGGTGATACAAAGGCGACAACGATTTCCGGTATCATTGCAGATGAGATGGCGATCGGTATGGTTAACCAGAAGACGACAGCAGTCCGTTTGATCCCAGTGATCGGCAAAAAGGTAGGCGATACCGTAGAGTTTGGCGGATTGTTAGGTTATGCACCGGTTATGCCGGTCAATTCCTTTGACTGCAGTGCATTTATTAACCGTGGCGGGCGTATTCCGGCACCGATCCACAGTTTCAAGAACTAGAACCTTTTGCTGAAGCGTTGCAGATATATGATTTTGCGGGGACAGGGCGCAGGCTCTGTCCTGTTGTATATTGCCGGAAACATATAAAATGAACCGAAATGGAGATTCATATGAAAGAAAAGGACAATAAAGAGTTAGAAGAGCTTACAGCAGATATGCCAAAGAAAAAGCTGCCTGTCTGGAGCAAGATCGTGATAGGAGTTGTCATTGCACTGCTGGCGATCTTAGGTATTGCTTACGGTGTATTTAGCTACAATTATGGAAAGATTTATGTAAAGGACAATGATAACGAGAAAGCACAGGAAGAGTATTTTGATGAGGATACTGGAATTGAAAACCTGAAAGCGATCGATCCGGATAAGATTCATCTCGACAGTGCAGACAGTGTAATGCAGTCTAAGGATGTGATCAATATCCTTGTGTGCGGCGAGGAGGCGATCGGAGGCGGTCGGGGAAGAACCGACAGCATTATGATCGCAACCGTTAACAGGAAGGACGGAGCACTTCGTCTGACCTCGATCATGCGTGATACCTATGTGCAGATACCGGGCTTTTCGGACAATAAGATCAATGCGGCATATCATAATGGTGGCATGAAGACTTTGATCAAGACGATTCATAAGAATTTTGGCGTTGATGTGGAGGGATATGTGCTGGTAAACTTTGATTCGTTCCAGCAGGTGATCGAGGCTCTTGGGGGCGTTGATATCAAGCTGGCAGAGGATGAGGTGGAATATCTTAATAAAACCAACTATATCTCTGAGAAATCGAACAGGACACTTCATGTCGGAGTCAATCACATGAATGGTAATCAGGCACTTGGTTATGCCAGGATCCGTTATGTACAGAAGGACGGACAATATGGTGATTTCGCAAGAACACTGCGTCATCGTACCGTGATGTCTGCCATTTACAAAAAGCTCATGGACAAATCGGCATTGGAGTTGATCGCGATGGTGCCAAAGCTGATGCCGCTCGTCAAGACAAATATTGACAAGGCAGATCTTGTCAATTATCTGTATCAGGGTGTGGAAGTCCGCAGCAGAAATTCAAAGCTGGAAACACTCAATGTTCCAGTGGAAGGGGCTTACAAGATTACCCGTGTCCGCAGCATGTCGGTGATCCTGCCGGATCCTCTGGACAAGAATGTGAAAGCGATGCAGAAGTTTATATTCGGCAGTGCTCTTGGAAAAGAAGATAATAAGGGAGCAAATATTAGTGTGGGTCAGTGAATTGTATACAATTATACATTGACGCAATCCAGAGTTTGTGGTATAAATTTGAGAGGAGATTTTCATATTTTACCAAGTTATACCAAGGAAAGGGGCAATTATTATGTCATTAGAATTATCCAGAAAAGCAGCAGCGGTGAAGCCATCTTCTACACTGGCGATCACTGCAAAGGCAAAGGAACTGCGTGCGCAGGGAAAGGATGTTGTCGGTTTTGGCGCAGGTGAACCGGACTTTAACACACCGGAGAATATCTGCGATGCTGCAATTCAGGCAATTCATGATGGATTTACAAAGTATACACCGGCTTCCGGAACCAATGAGTTAAAGGAAGCTGTTTCTAAGAAGTTTAAGTCCTTCAATGGACTTGATTATGCACCGGATCAGATCGTGATCAGCAATGGAGGAAAGCATTCTCTGACCAATATTTTCACAGCACTGATCAATCCGGGTGATGAGGTGATTATCCCGGCACCATTCTGGCTCAGCTATCCGGAGATCGTTAAGCTTGCGGGCGGTGTACCGGTGATTGTTAAGACCACAAAGGAGCAGAGCTACAAGCTTCAGGCAGAGGATCTGAAGAAGGCAATTACAGACAAGACAAAGGCTGTTGTACTTAACACACCAAACAACCCGACCGGTATGCTTTACACTGAGCAGGAGCTTCGTGCGATCGCTGACGTGGTTGTAGAGAGTGACATTTATGTTGTCGCAGATGAGATGTATGAAAATCTTGTTTACGGAGATCAGAAGCATATCAGTATTGCTTCCTTTGGCAAGGAAATCTATGACAGAACCATCACCTGCAGCGGTCTTGCAAAGAGCTATGCAATGACTGGCTGGAGAATCGGTTACACAGGATCTTCCAAGGAGATTGCAAAGATGATGAGCAGCGTTCAGTCTCATCAGACCTCCAATCCAAACTCTATTGCACAGAAAGCCGCTGTTGAGGCACTCAACGGTCCTCAGGATTCTGTGGCAACCATGCATGCAGAGTTTGATAAGCGCCGTCAGTATATGTACAAGAGAATCTGTGAGATGCCTCATGTAAGCACGATCGAGCCAATGGGTGCATTCTATGTATTTGTTGACGTGAGTGATGTACTCGGTAAGGATTATAAGGGGCAGAAGATTGAGGATACTTCCAAGATGGCAGAGATCCTTATTGAGGAATACAATGTAGCGGTAGTTCCATGTGCGGATTTCGGATTTGCGGATCATATCCGTCTGTCCTATGCAATCTCACTGGAGCAGATTGAAAAGGGATTGGATCGTATCGAGACATTCTTAAAGGAATTAAAATAACATATGAGAGAAATTAAGAAACCGGCTTTTATGAAGGAAGCCGAGAAGACAAAATCCCACAGTATATTGGGAGAGATGATCATTTTTATTGTTCTCTATGTAATATCGATATTCGTAGAAGCCATGGCACTGGTGCCAGGGCTTCTCGTATATGGACTCATACATCCTATCAGTGCAGGTATTGAACAATATAACAGTCTTCTTCAGAACAGGTCGCAATGGGTGACGGTTTATATGCTGTTTGCGGAGATATTTTTGATCGTATTATATACAGGCTACTGTAAGTTTATTGAGAAAAGACCATTGTCGTCGATGGGATTTACGAAACGGAACATGTCTTCGTTCTATGCGAAGGGGATTGGCTGGAGTGCGGTTTTGATCAGCGGAGCCTATCTGATCTGTGTATTGACGGGAGCCTGTCATTTTGAAGGTGTCTCAGCGCAGCTTGTACCGGGATACGTCGTTTTTTATCTGATCGGTTATATGATTCAGGGACTGGCGGAGGAAGTGATCTGCCGGGGATATTTGCTGGTATCTTTGTCGCGCCGTAATTCCGTGTGGTATTCCGTGATCCTAAGCAGTGGTGTATTTATGGCGATGCATATGAGCAATGAGCATGTCACGGTGCTGGCGTATATCAATCTCTTTTTGTGTGGACTGCTGTTTGGTCTTCTGTTTGTGGAAAGCGGCAGTATCTGGAAGGTTGCTGCACTGCACAGCGGATGGAATTTTCTGCAGGGCAATATCTTCGGCATATCGGTCAGCGGTACAGCAAAGTCAAGCTCTGTGTTTGACAGCTCTTTTTCCGATGGCTGGTCGTTTATGAACGGCGGTGACTTTGGTCTGGAGGGTGGTCTTGCCGTATCGATTGTTCTGGCAGTGGGAATCTATGTGGTATACCGCCGCATGGAACGAAGCGGAATGCTTGTAAAGCGTATGCAGACAGAATCCATGAATGCGGTAAAGGAGAATGTATCCGCAGAGCAGACAGAACAGGTAGTGGGAAACAGATCAACTCAAAGCAGCGAAGAAGAAGAGGGCGGATTCGCGCAGAAAACTGCTTTGAATCTGGATACCCTGCGGGATATCGAGAAGCAGAAGGAGGAAGCCGGGGTTATCGTCAAAGAGAAGACGGAGGCGGTTTCCTATCCGAGCAAGACGGTCTTTGATGCAGACTATTTTCAAAAATAAATATCAGAAGTAACTACAAATGATAACAGCGCAGGCTTTGATTCCTGCGCTGTTTTTCTCTACATAAATTTTTGTATAAAAATACTGCCGAAACAGATCGTAGATTTGACGTATCTGCTTCGGCAGTATCTTATTGATCGTTATTTTATTTCATGTTCTTTACAGCAGTAGAGAGCATCAGCTTGATTCGGTTCAGCTGGTTTACCTCGCTGGCACCCGGATCGTAGTCGACAGCCACAACGTTGGACTCCGGATACTGACGGCGCAGCTCTTTGATAACACCTTTACCAACAACGTGGTTTGGAAGACATCCAAACGGCTGGGTACATACGATGTTTGGCACGCCGGAATGGATCAGCTCAAGCATCTCACCGGTTAAGAACCAGCCCTCGCCGGTCTGGTTACCGCCGCTGACGATCGGATCGGCATATTCTGCCAGCCTGTTGATCCGTGTTGTAGGCTCGAAGCGATTGCTTGCTGCCAGTGCATCGTTGGCAACTTTCCGGTAATGCTCCAGATAGGAGATCAGGAAGTTGTTGATGTGTGCGGAGGATTTCTTTTTGCCAAGGTATTTTGCCTTGAAGTTTGCATTGTACAGGCTGTACATGAAGAAATCCAGAAGATCCGGACAGACTGCCTCGGCACCCTCGGCCTCCAGAAGCTCTACCAGATAGTTGTTGGCAAGCGGCAGGAACTTCACAAGGATCTCGCCGACAATACCAACGCGCGGTTTCTTGATATCTTTTAATGGCAGCTCGTCAAATTCTTTAATGATCTGACGGATATTTCGCTGGAATTCCTTTTTGTTGCCGTTTCTGACGGCGCGCTGTGCAATCGCTTTCCACTTCTCATGAAGGGCGTTCGCGGAGCCGGGAACAGCTTCGTATGGTCTCGTCTTGTACAGGACACGCATAAATACATCACCGTAGATCAGTGCCTGAATGGCTTTGTGTGCCATCTGCAGATTGATCTTAAGACCAGGGTTTTTCTCGATACCGGCACTCATGGAGATAACCGGGATCTGTCCCATGCCTGCCTTTTCGAGGGCACGGCGGATGAAACCGATATAGTTGGTGGCACGACAGCCGCCACCGGTCTGTGTAATGATCAGGGCAACCTTGTCAAGATCATATTCGCCGGACAAAAGTGCCTCCATAAACTGACCGATAACGATCAGGGATGGATAGCAGGCGTCGTTATTAACGTATTTCAGACCGTAATCAACCGCAGCCGGTGTGCTTGGTAAGATCTTGAGCTTGTAACCGCAGGAGGCGAGTGCCGGTTCCAGAATGTCAAAGTGAATCGGTGACATCTGTGGCACAAGGATCGTGTACTCCTTACGCATTTCCTCGGTGAAGATCACTCTGTGGTGTGCGGTATCAACGTTACACTGTGGCTGGATATTCTTGGCTGCACGCTCACGAACAGCGGCGAGCAGAGAACGGATACGGATTCGTGCGGCACCAAGGTTGTTGACCTCGTCGATCTTTAATACGGTATAGATCTTATTGCGCTTTGTCAGGATATCACTGACCTGATCGGTGGTAACGGCATCAAGACCGCAGCCGAAGGAGTTTAATTGGATCAGATCCAGATTAGACTGTGTGCTGACAAAGGATGCTGCCTGATACAGACGGGAATGATACATCCACTGATCCATAACGATCGTCGGCCGGTCTACCCTGCCGAGATGTGAAATGCTGTCCTCGGTCAGTACGGCAACGCCGTAGGAGGTGATCAGATCGGGAATACCGTGGTTGATCTCAGGATCGGTATGATATGGTCTTCCGGCAAGCACGATACCGCGGCGGCCGGTCTCCTTAAGGTACTGTAATACCTCCTCACCTTTCTGCTCCATCTCAGTGCGGACGGCCTGCATTTCCTTCCATGCAGCAGCGGCAGCGTGGCGGATCTCATCAGCAGCAATGCCGTTTTCCTCTGTGAAAAATTCTACCAGACGCTTTGTTGCGATCGCTTCGCTTTCCAGAGAGAGGAATGGATTCTGGTATGTGATCTTATCATCACGCAGCTCCTCGATATTGTTCTTGATATTCTCTCCGTAGGAGGTAACGATCGGACAGTTGTAATGATTATTGGCATCCTCCACCTCGACACGCTCATAAGGGATGCAAGGATAGAAAATGTAATCAATACCCTGGCGGATCAGCCATGTGACATGACCGTGTGCCAGTTTTGCCGGGTAACACTCAGACTCGCTTGGAATGGATTCGATACCAAGCTCGTAGATCTTGCGGTTGGACTCCGGAGAGAGGATAACGCGGTAACCAAGCTCCGTGAAGAAGGTAAACCAGAACGGATAGTTCTCGTACATATTCAGGACACGCGGAATACCAACGGTTCCTCTGACAGCATGCTCTTCATCCAGAGATGTGTAATGCTGGAAGAGTCGCTTGTTTTTATATTCAAACAGGTTTGGAATGTGATCCTTGTTCTTTTCCTTGCCGAGACCGCGCTCGCAACGGTTTCCGGAGATAAACTGGCGTCCGCCGGTAAAGCGGTTGATCGTCAGGAGACAGTGGTTTGTACAGCCTTTACATCTTGCCATCGAGGTCTCAAACTTCAGATCATTGATCTGGTCGATGGTCAGCATGGTTGATTCCTGTCCTTCGTAATGCTTGCGGGCGATCAGTGCGGCACCGAAGGCACCCATGATACCGGCAATGTCCGGACGTACGGCTTTACAACCGGAGATGCGTTCGAAGCTGCGCAGTACGGCATCATTGTAGAAGGTTCCACCCTGTACAACGACCTTTTCGCCGAGATCCTTAGGGTCAGTCAGCTTGATTACCTTTAATAAGGCATTCTTAATTACTGAATAAGCAAGACCGGCAGAGATATCAGCGACAGATGCGCCCTCCTTCTGTGCCTGCTTTACTTTGGAATTCATGAATACGGTACAGCGGGAGCCGAGGTCGATCGGATTCTCTGCAAATAAAGCGATCTTTGCGAAATCAGCCACCTCGTAATTCAGCGACTTGGCAAAGGTCTCAATGAAGGAACCGCATCCGGAGGAGCATGCTTCGTTGAGCTGAACCTTGTCGACCGACTGGTTCTTGATCTTGATACACTTCATGTCCTGTCCGCCGATATCGAGGATACAGTCGACATCCGGTTCAAAGAAGGCGGCTGCATTGTAGTGGGCAACCGTCTCTACCTCACCCTCATCGAGAAGGAGGGCGGATTTAAGAAGAGCCTCTCCGTAACCGGTCGAGCAGGAGCGGACGATACGTGCACCTTCCGGCATCATATCGTAGATCTCCTTGATGGACTTGATCGCAGTCTTGAGCGGGCTGCCGTTGTTGTTGCTGTAGAAAGAATACAAAAGACTTCCGTCCTCGCCGATCACGGCAACCTTTGTTGTGGTAGAACCGGCATCAATACCGAGAAACAGATCTCCTCTATAAGAGGAAAAATCACCCTTCTTCACATCATTCTCAGAGTGTTTCTTCAAGAAATCGTCATACTCTGTTTCGTCCTTAAACAGAGGCTCCAGACGGGCAACCTCAAATTCCATGTCGATCTTTTTGGCTAAAATATCATCCAGTTTGCTGAGGGACGACATGCATTCATCTGTCTTTGCGTTCATGGCAGCACCGGATGCGGCAAAAAGATGAGAATGCTCCGGTGCAATGATCTCGTCTCCCTTCAGGTTCAGAGTGCGGATAAATGCCTGCTTCAGTTCGGTCAGGAAATGAAGCGGACCGCCGAGAAATGCGACATTGCCGCGGATCGGCTTTCCACAGGCAAGACCGCTGATCGTCTGGTTGACAACCGCCTGGAAAATGGAAGCGGACAGATCCTCCTTCGTAGCACCCTCATTGATCAGAGGCTGGATATCAGTCTTTGCAAATACACCGCATCTGGCTGCAATCGGGTAGATGGATTTGTAGTTCTTGGCATATTCATTAAGACCGGCTGCATCCGTCTTGAGCAGTGTCGCCATCTGGTCGATGAAGGAACCGGTACCGCCGGCACAGATTCCGTTCATTCGCTGGTCAATACCACCGGTAAAATATATGATCTTGGCATCCTCGCCACCGAGCTCGATCGCTACATCGGTGCGTGGAGCATAGTCTTTCAAGGATGTTGCAACTGCGACAACCTCCTGAACAAAGGGAACATTCATATGCTTGGAAAGAGTGAGTCCGCCGGAACCGGTGATCACAGGGGAAACAGGAAGGTCTCCCAGCTCTTTCAGCGCCTGCTTGATAATAGCCGCCAGAGTCTCCTGAATATTGGCATAATGACGCTGATAATCAGAAAATATGATCTCTCCCTCTGGGTTTAATATTGCAATCTTTACTGTAGTGGAACCGATATCGATTCCCAGAGTATGGCATGGTAATTTCATAAGATATTTCCTTTCTTCCTTAGCTGTCCTTTCTTATTAAAGGATATGCGATGATAAATATCGCCATATTTTCCTATTATATGACAAAAAAAAATTGATTGCAACAGCTGAGTCACCAATAACACAAATTGGGAATATAAATAAAAAGGAAAGGATAGAAAGAAGGGCATATTCAAGCTATGAAACATTGTAATGGAATTATGCATACGGTTCGTTCCGGAGACACGCTTTATTCGATCAGTATGGAGCATCAGGTGCCGTTAGCACTTCTGCTGCGGGCAAATCCTTATGTGGATGTCTATAATCTTCAGGTCGGGGAAACAATCTGCGTGCCGGTGCGTGCAAATGACCGGCCGGTAATGCCTCCCTACGGCAGAAACTGCAGCAAATGGGAGGTCAGGGATGCCGTTCCAATGACGGAGACGGAGAACAAATCGGCAGAGGAGATGACGCAGGAAAAGGATGAGTCCGAGATGACGCAGGAAAAGGATGAGTCCGAGAGGATGCAGGAAAAGGATGAGTCCGAGAGGATGCAGGAAAAGGATCAGTCCGTCTATATTGTCAGGGATGGTGATACACTCGAAAGCATTCTTGGAGTTGACCGTATCGTACTGCAGCCGGGGACTGTTCTTTATCGACAAAAGTAGTGGCATCTTCGGCTTGACAAAGAAAACGCGTATCAATAGAATAGATGGTATTGGAATGTTATTTCCAATACCATTTTTTTTGTTATCCGTGAATAAAGAGAAACGATGCCTGCGCATGCTTAGATGCGCAGGGATGGGGGATTTATGAACCAATTATTAAACAAGCTTGAAAAGAAATTTGGCCGTTATGCCGTACCGGATCTCATCAAGTATGTGATCGTGTTGTACTGTGCGGGAGCGGCACTCGGACTGATCAATGAGAATATTTATTACAGCTATCTGTCGCTGAATGTGGAGGCTGTCTTACATGGTCAGATATGGAGACTGTTCACATACCTGATCGAGCCATATGGCTTTAATCGGGGTATGGGCTTTATTGTAAGTATTCTGTTCTTTGCGATTCAGGTCAATCTGTTTTTCCTGTTCGGAAGATCGCTGGAGCAGGCATGGGGAACCTTCCGGTTTAACATGTACTTTATCAGCGGCTGGTTTTTAAACATTGTTGCGGCATTTATTTTGTATGGGACACTTCATTCCGTACAGTATCTGTCCGGCTTCCAGTATATTTACTGGTCTATGTTCTTTGCCTTTGCAACCATCAATCCAAACATGGAGTTTTTGTTCTGGTTTGTGATACCGATCAAGGTGAAGTGGCTGGCAATTCTGGATGCGGTATATCTCTTGTATAATGTATTCCAATATGTGACAACAGGTATTGCGTGCATAAACCGTGGAATGCCGTCAGTTGGAGGACAGTATTTCAGCGTCGCCTTTGCAATCCTTGTCGCGATGGCGAACTTCTTAATATACTTTTTTGCCAGCAGGGATTATCACAGGATCTCACCGTCGGATATCAGGCGGCGCCAGCATTTCAAGAAGCAGGTCAGGGATGCGGGACGTCAGAACGGCGGGGCAAGACACCGCTGTGCAGTATGCGGAAGAACCGAGCTTGATGACGAGACTCTGGATTTCAGATTCTGTTCGAAGTGCGACGGCAATTATGAGTATTGCTCGGATCATTTGTTTACCCATCAGCATGTGAGAAAGCATGACTGATCACAATAGAAAATAAAGGAGAAAAACTATGGGGATGATTAACGCAGTGGCAATCATTGGATTTCTGATCATGCTTGCCATGTACTTTCCGATCAGCGGTTATCTGAGAAACCGGATGACCGTTGTGGAACAGAGCGGGGCGGCAGTCCGCGCCAGAAACAATCAGAAAAGAAAGAATGTAGCAAGAAACAAGGGCAGCAGGAATCAGACACAGGTGAATCTTGACAATCCGCAGGACCGCATGATCGGTCTGACGGTCTTTGTGGCTGTCATGGTCGTTGCATTTCTGCTTCGTGTGATCATTGGCGGTGTTTATCACGGTCATGAGCAGGACATGAGCTGCTTTATTGCATGGGCGGATATGGTATACAACGATGGTTTTCACAAGTTCTATACCACGATGACAGAGGGTTATCCGCCCGGATATATCTATATTCTGTATGTGATCGGATGGCTGCGTCATATCTTTAGCATTCCGTGGAATTCGGCAATGAGTGATATCCTCACAAAGATGCCGAATATTCTTACCGATCTTGGTATGGGGTATCTGATCTATAAGGTTGCGTCCGAGAAGTTCCGTGAGACAGGTGCAGCACTGCTTTCAGCTGTTTATCTGTTCTGCCCGGCAATCATTCTGGACAGCGTTGTCTGGGGGCAGACGGACAGTATCTATGTGGTATTTCTTGCATGGATGTTCTATCTGATCGCCAAGAAGAAACTGATCCCATCGTATTTCCTTTTCGCACTGGCAATTCTTTTAAAGCCACAGGCGATGATGTTTGCACCGGTGCTGTTATACGGTATTATCGATCATGTATTTCTGGAGGATTTCAACTGGAAGAAGTTCGGGATCAACCTTGGAATGGGACTTGTGGCAATTCTTTGTATGGTGATCGCCGTGTTGCCGTATGGTTTGCAAAAGGTTATTTCCCTTTATACGAATACGGTAGGTTCTTTTGAGTATGCTTCCGTAAATGCATACAATTTCTGGACACTGGTTGGTAAGAACTGGATCAGTCAGGGAGACAGGGGCTTTGGTTTAAGCTATCAGACCTGGGGTACGATCTTTATCCTTCTGATCGTGATCGCAACAGCATTTGTAAATTTCCGCTGCAAAAAGACAGAGGCGAAATATACATATATCGGCGGTATGCTGATCATCGGTATTTTCATGTTCTCTGTCCGCATGCATGAGCGTTATATGTATCCGGCAATGGCGTTTATGCTTCTCGCATATGTGATGAAGCCGAGAAGAGATGTGTTTATCCTGTATTGTCTGTCGGCAATGCACTTCTTCTATAACGTAGCGCATGTATTGTTTAAGTATGATGCTGCAAACTATGACTGGCACAGTCCGATCCTGTTTGCAATCTCCCTGCTTGGCATGGTTGTGTTTGCCTTCATGGTATACACAACGATCCGTCATTACACCAGATTTGAGACAGAGCAGGAGGAGAAGCAGATCATCAGCCGCGAGACAACCGTGAAGAAGGTGTCTGCGGAGGAGAAGAACAAGTCTGTGATCCGTCCATCTTCCAAGCTTGTGAAGATGACGAAGCAGGATTATATTGCCATGGGAATTATCACCCTGATATATGCGGTAATCGCATTTGTGCATCTCGGTAGCCTGAAAGCACCGGAGACGGAGTATTCTGTCGTGACGCAGGGGGCGGTTGTTGCCGATATGGGACAGGATGTCAGTCTCGGAAAGATGGCGGAATATCTTGGCTACCAGAACAATCCGAAGTATCTGGTGGACTATTCCTCAGATGGAACAAACTGGAATACCTTATACGGAGCAGACAATCCGTGGGATGCCGGTTCGGTATTCTGCTGGAATTATACGGATCTGAATGTGACAGCACGTTATGTAAGGATCTCACCGGCAGCGGATACGACAAATGACAGTATTATGGAACTGGTATTTACAGATACGGAAGGCAATGTAGTGACACCGGTCAATGCCGGAGATTACTCCACATTGTTTGATGAGCAGGATCTGTATGCGGCAAGAGCAACCAACTTAAACGGTACTTACTTCGATGAGATCTATCACGGCAGAACTGCTTATGAGATGATCCACAAGCTGTATTGCTATGAGAACACCCATCCGCCACTCGGCAAGGAGCTGATCGCGCTCGGCGTTCTGATCTTTGGTATGTGTCCGTTTGGCTGGAGATTTATGGGAACGCTGTTCGGTGTTCTGATGGTGCCGATCATCTATAATTTCTCCAAGAAGTTCTTTAAGGAGACGTGGATCAGTATAGTGACGACGATCCTGTTTACGTTTGATTTCATGCACTTCGTTCAGACGCGTATTTCCACGATCGATGTGTATGTTACGCTGTTTATCATGCTCTCGTATTTCTTTATGTACTGCTATACGAGACTCAGCTTTTTCGATACAAAGCTGTCCAAAACGCTGATTCCGCTTGGACTCTGCGGATTTGCAATGGGTCTTAGCTGGGCGTCCAAATGGACCGGTATCTATTCGGCGATCGGACTTGCGATCATCTTCTTTGCACAGATGATCCAGAGATTCCGTGAGTACATTTATGCAACGAAGAATCCAAATGGAAAGACAGGAGAGATTTCCCATCAGTTTATTATCAAGAACTTCCATAAGAAGCTGATCGTCACTCTGCTGTCATGCTGTATCTTCTTCATTGTTGTGCCGGCGGTGATCTATGTACTGTCCTATATTCCGTTTAACGACGGTACGGACCGTACGCTGATCCAGAAGGTGATCGAGGCACAGAAGACGATGTTCAATTATCACAGCACACTGAATGCAACACATCCGTATGGATCGAAGTGGTATCAGTGGCCAATCATGTACCGTCCGATCTGGTATTATTCCGGCGTTGTGTCAGACACCGTCAGAGAGGGTATCAGTGCCTTTGGTAATCCGCTTGTATGGTGGGCTGGTATTCCTGCCTTTGTATATATGCTTTATCTGGTATTTGCCAAGAAGGACCGCAAGGCTGCATTTTTAAGTGTCGGTTATCTGTCACAGTATGCACCGTGGTTTAAGGTGACACGAGTTGTATTTATTTATCATTATTTCCCAAGTGTACCGTTCGTTACGGTTATGGTGGGCTACAGCATGTACCGGCTTGTAAAGAAATATCCGAAAGCGAAGAAATACGCCTATATTTATGCGGCGCTGGCAGTAGGACTGTTTGCAATGTTCTATCCGGTCTTAAGTGGTACGCCGACGACTGTGCATTATGTAAAAACTTACCTGAAATGGTTTGAGAGCTGGGTATTATTACAGACCTGGTAATAAGGAGACGACATGAGTACAAAGATACGCGAAAGTGTAAAGAAATTATCCCATGGCAAGGAGCTTGAACAGGCTCTTCCGGAGTATCTGGAGCTTGCCCTGGACATTCATGACAGTCATGCAAGACTGAAATTCATGATGGAATATTATGTGTTTTATGAGATGATCACAGAGGGGATCAATCCTTATATTAATACGGCAGAAGATATTGCACAGGCTCTTCATCAGGCGGTTCGTGTCCTGATGGATCCTGCCTCCTTCGGAGAGGAGGAACGCAGCCGGCAGAGAGAGAATCTGCTTAAGCTTCGTACGGAAGTGACAGACCGCATGCAGGTGCTTACCGCATATGTAGACCGTTTTGTTGTATACGAGTATATTCTGAACCGCATGCAGTATCGCTTTGAGGATCAGGAGGTTATCGCCGAGGACAGTGTCTTTGCGCAGGAGGTATTAAACTTTATCTTTGCAACTAAGGACAATATGGCGATCAACGATAATATTCGCATGGTGATCGGACAGCTTCCGATGCGTATGACGAGAAGCCATTATTTCGATCTGATCCGCGAGAGTATCTCTGTCTACAAGGGTTCTGACAAGAGTGCACTGGAGGGACATCTGTACATGTTCCGTACCAATGCAATGCTTTACAGGACCGATGACATGGAGAAGTATTTCACAGAGTTTGTGCCGGTCATCAAGGAGTTTGATGAACTGGATTATGAGAATATGACAGCCGAGATGTATCAGATCTATGCTGAGAAGCTTCGCACAAATGCATCAAAGCTCAATGATATTTCGGATCTGTACATGCTGATCCAGAAGCTGATCAACGGAGCATATTCCATGTATCTGGCAGATGGCGGTCAGAAGGCAGCCGATAAGATTCCGGCGGCACAGTTAGTGATCCGCGGTATCAACGAGCTGTTCCTACATGAGGAAAGTGCTATCTGGGAGAAGAATGAGGAGCATCCTCTTGAATCAGAGGAGGACAAGCTGTACTGGCTTGGCGAGCATTTTCCGGAGATCGAGGGAATGCAGGAGCGGATCTACGAATCCATGACAACGGCAGATGCCGTGCTGGAGGAGACGATCAAATCCGAGAAGGAGCAGATCACAAAGCTCGGACTGATGGAGGGCTTTACACATCTGCAACAGCTAATGCAGTTAGCTTCCGGCAGCGACTTTGTGGAACTTGAGTGGAAGGATGAGGAAGAAAAGGTAACCGCACAGGATGCAGAGAAAGCGGCAGAGCAGATCGTAACCGAGTTGAAGCAGGAGTTCAAGGGACAGTCCCGTCTGGTGAGACGTGCGATCATGGCGAATACGCTGGAAAAGATCCCTGTATTTTTTTCAACACCGCAGGAGGTGGCAGATTATATCAGCCAGTCTCTGATGCTCTGTGATGATGAAGCAGAGAAGTATGCATCCAAACAGTTGATTCAGGAAATGATGGGATAATTTGGCAGGGATTTCCGGAAAAGGAGGAGTATGCTGTACTGGAGTTCAAAAATGTATCTGGACGCGGATATTTCCGTCAAAAAGAAACGGTATCAGAAGCTTCTCGAAAAAAATAAGCCGACAAGACCGTTATATTGTATTACATTACCCGTAAATGGAGAAAATATCATGGAGATATATTCCTCCGTGGAGCTGTGGTTTCGCTGGTACCGGAAACGAAGGGTGACGGTGATAGGTCTGGCGGGAAGCCGGGAGAAAGCCGAAATGCTTGCAGCACAGATCTGTCTTGATACAGTTTGCAGAGAGGGTGACATCTCTCCCCGGATCGTGCGTGGATATTTTGAGGATATCATGTAAACAGCAACAGGATGCCGGGAGGAGGTGTGCCGATGGCAGTGATCATACTGGGTGTGTTTAAGTGGATCGGAATCATTCTGCTTTGCATTTTGGGACTGATGCTTCTGCTATGTCTGGCAGTGCTTCTGATACCGATCCGGTATCAGCTGTCTGCCGTATGGCAGGAGGAGCACAGAGTGAAGGGAAGTGTAAGCTGGCTGCTGCATCTGATCCATCTGTCTTTTGACACGGACAGAAACCAGAGAGTGTGTATCCGTATTTTTGGCATCCCGGTGAACGGTAGATTTCATACAAAGAAAAAGAAATTCCAAAAGCGAAGAAAAGTAAAGCAGAAACGGAAAGCATCCGGCAGTACCAAGGTCCAAAGGAAAGAAAGTGTTTCACCAGCGAAAGTGCAGAAGGCTGTGGAATCTTCGACAACAGCCGGTGAACCGAAAGAAGCAGGAGGGGCGAAGACGGCGGATTCATTCGATTGCACACTGCGGCGGATAACGGGCAGAGTGAAAAAGTTTTTCTTGTCAATCGCCGGCTTATTCGCTAAAATAAAGGCAATTGATGAGGAAAGCATTGAGCTGCTTCAGGCAGTTTTAAAGAGCAGTGGAGGGCTGTTAAAGCATATGGCACCACGCAGTCTCAGGGGGCGACTTCATTTTGGAACCGGAGATCCTGCGCTCACCGGACAGCTTCTGGGAGTACTTAGTGTCCTTTTTGCCATGTGGGGCAAAGGGATTGCGGTTATACCGGATTTTGAACAGGAAGTGTTTGAGGGAGAGGCAGCAGTGAAGGGATATGCAAGAGGGATCATAGTGTTGATCCTGATAATCAGAGCGCATCCGTTGCGGTTAATGGAACGGTTAGACAGATCATAGGATGCTGTTGCAGCATATGGAAAGGTATGGTGATATCATGGCAGACAATAATTTCAACACGGCAGTTGGTTCTCTTCTGAAAGGTATGGAGGGTTTTCTGACAACCAAAACAGTGGTTGGCGATGCAGTACGGTTTGATGATGGAACGATCATCCTTCCGCTGGTAGATGTCAGCTTTGGTGTGGCCGCGGGCTCGTTTGCGGAGAATGGCAAGAAGAACAATGCTGGCGGCGGAATGGGAGGAAAGATTCAGCCAAGTTCCATTTTGATCATCAAGGACGGAACAACGAAGTTAGTCAACGTTAAGAATCAGGATGCAGTTACAAAGGTGCTTGACATGGTGCCGGATCTTGTCGATAAATTCAAGTCTGGCAAGGGTTCTGACGAAGAAACAGAAAAAAATTAAATTTGTTCTTGCATTTTACATTATGATTTGGTAGAATAAGCATGTTGTGGCAAAATTAGACAGTCATAATAGTTATTGATAAATCATGACCGTTAGGGTTAAATATGCTAAGGAGGTGCTTACGATGGCAAAATGTGCAGTTTGTGGAAAGAGCGTTCACTTCGGTAACGCAGTAAGTCATTCCCACAGAAGAAGCAACAAGATGTGGAAGCCAAATATCAAGTCCGTTAAGGTTAAGGTTAATGGCGGCACAAAGAAGATGCCGGTATGTACAGGATGTTTACGTTCTGGAGCAGTAGAGCGTGCGTAGGCGCTTTTCGGTATTATATGAATACAAAGAAACCGTAATATACGGTTTCTTTTTTTTGAAAAAAATCACAAAAAATGTCTTTGAACAGGAACTTGTCTATTGATGAGAATTGTAGTACAATGAGGCAAAATAGGCTGTTTTGGAGAAAGGAGGGTATGTGATGGCAAACGCGATGTATACCGGTGATGAAATCTGTGCTATGGGGCAGAAATATTACCATTCGCTGGCAAAGATCTGTAAGAGACTGGAGAAACAGGGCTACTGGCGGGAGGCAGAGAACATGATGAAGCAGTCTGCAGCGGAGGTGTTAGATCTGTATGTCCAGTCGGTACTGGTGGAACTGGCGGTGCGTCTGGACAATATTTCTGACGGGCAGAAAGAATACATCCGGTGCCTGACACAGACCAATCCGCTTGAGATCAGCCCGGATGCGGAGATATTGGAGCAGAGTGTAGTTCATTACGCGGAGAAGTATGCAGCGATGCCTCCGATCCTGATCCAGATCTGCGGTGTGTATGACAGGCATTTGAAAGAGGAACAGGCGGTGCTGTTTCTTGACAATGTGATCAATGTTCTTTTGTGTATGATGGAATTATCCGACCGCTTTGACCGGGCAGGTCAGGAGTATATCCGTGAATATTATGAAAGAACCGTGTTATTTGTCTGCTCCGGAGGTGTCAGCCCGGAATGGGAGGAAAGCTATATCCGTCATAAGCTTGCTGCCCGAAATATCTGCTCCGGTGTGAAATGGCTGACCGGGGAAGAAAGCAAAAAGACTGAATGGCAGGTGAATATGCCGGCAGATAAGACGGATCAGAGAATGCTTCCTGAAACGGTTACTTCGGACGAAGTGGAGTCGGAAGGAAATATACAGGAAAGTCCGGAGGATGAGCAGAGAGAAGCCAGGAAAGAGTTTGAAAAGGTAAAGAAACGGCTGCAGGAGCGGCAGAAGGCAGAAAAGGAAGCAAAAGAGCAGCGAGTGGCTAAACTTTTGGACGAACTGAATCAGCTGGTAGGACTGGACAACGTCAAGGAGGAGGTCCGTTCTCTTGTGAATCTGATCAAGGTGCGCCGGATGCGCGAGGAATATAAGCTTCCCGCTATGGACATGTCTTATCATATGGTATTTACCGGTAATCCCGGAACCGGAAAGACCACGGTTGCCCGTCTTGTGGCAAGGATTTACAGAGAGCTCGGTATCCTGTCGGAGGGGCAGCTTATCGAGACAGACCGTTCCCGTCTGGTTGCCGGTTATGTGGGGCAGACGGCGATCAATGTCCGCGAGGTGGTGGAGCAGGCGATCGGCGGCGTATTATTTATTGATGAGGCATATGCGCTGGTCAGCCCGGATACAACGAATGATTATGGCTCTGAGGCGGTAGATACGCTGGTCAAGATGATGGAGGATCACAGGGATGATCTTGTGGTGATCGTTGCCGGTTACAGGGAGGAGATGGAGCAGTTCTTGCGAAGCAACACGGGACTCATCTCCCGCTTCAATAAATTTATTACATTTGAAGACTATTCCGAACAACAGTTGTTAGAGATTTTAACAGTTATGGCGGAACAGGCAGGGATGGTCGTTGAGGATACGGCAGTGAAGAAACTTGGATTATATCTTGCCTCCATGAATGAACAGGAGCGCCGGGACTTTGGAAATGCTCGTGGTGTCCGCAATGTATTCGAGAGGATGATCGTGAATCAGGCGAACAGGATCGTGCTTCTTGAGGAGCCGACAAAGGAGCAGCTCATCACGCTGACAGCGCAAGATGTGTGATTGACCGCCCCGATGGAATGTGATACAATAATTAGTATCTTATATTGTGTTATAATACGAAATTTAAAGGAAATGAGGGAATGCAATGAGAGTGATTGCAGGAACGGCGAGACGTCTGAAACTGGAGACTCCGGCGGGACGCCATACCAGACCGACCTCGGATAAGATCAAAGAGACGTTATTTAATATTATACAGCAGGATCTGTATGAGGCAAGATTCCTGGATCTGTTCAGCGGCAGTGGCGGGATCGCGATCGAGGCATTGAGCAGAGGTGCGGCAGAGGCTGTGCTGGTAGACAACGACCGGGAAGCACTGCGGTGCATCCGCACGAACCTTCACCATACGCATTTTGAGGAACAGGCAAGGGTGATGGCGATGGATGTTATCCAGGCACTTCGCAGACTGGATCAGCAGAAGAAAGCATTTGATGTTATTTTTATGGATCCACCGTACAGCATGGGGCTGGAGAGAAGGATAATTCCTTATCTGATTGAGTCATCGCTGGTTCATGATGATACAAGGATCATTGTTGAGGCATCCATGGAGGACGATCCGATCGTGCTTCCTCCAACCTGTGGATGGTATGTGGAGAGAGTCAAGGAATACAAGAACAATTGTCATATATTTATCTGCCGGGATAAAACAGCCGTGGCGGGAGAGGACGAATAACGATGAGTACAGCAGTATTTCCGGGAAGCTTTGATCCGGTGACAACGGGTCATGTTGATCTGATCCGGCGTGCTTCACGGATGTTTGACCGGCTTGTGGTCGGTGTTTTAGTCAACAGTGCAAAGCAGCCATTATTTTCCAAAGAGGAGAGGGTGGCGATGCTGCGGGAGATTACAGCGGATCAGGATAATATTGAGGTGTCTTCTTTTGAGGGGCTTCTGGTAGATTTTGTGAAGGAGCAGCATGCAGATGCGATCGTGCGGGGACTGAGAACGCCGGGAGATTTTGAGTATGAGCTTCCGCTTGCACAGGCGAACCATAAACTGTCTGTTCAGGCAGATACCATATTTCTGGCATCTGCACCGGAGTATTCCTATATCAGCTCCAGTGCAGTCAGAGAGCTTTTAAGATATCAGGCAGATATTTCCGGTTATGTACCGGAGACGGTTCTTCGCTATATGAGGGAGCATGGAGTAGTATCTAATTAACATTATCATAATCATAGATTTGCAGATAGGAGAGAACGATATGCAGTCAAGCAGAATTGAGCAGGAGATTGATGATATTTTTGAATTTGTGGAAAGTTGCCGTATGCAGAGACTTTCTTCAACGAAGGTGGTAGTTCCTAAGGACGAGCTTTACGATCTACTGGATGATCTGCGCCGGGATGTGCCGGAGGAGATTAAGCGCTATCAGAAGATTCTCCGACAGAGAGAGGAGATCCTTGATAATGCAGAGCAGAAGGCGGCAGCGATTCTCTCAGATGCGCAGGAGCAGTACAAGGCTCTTGTGGAGGAGCATGCGATCATGCAGGAGGCTTACCAGCAGGCAGAGATCACGGTACGGGAAGCCAATGAGCAGGCAGAGCAGATCGTTGCCAATGCAAGAGCACAGGCAGCGGAGATCGGCAATGGTGCGATCTACTACACAAGAGATCTGTTAGAGATGTCTGAGAAGACACTGGCTGCGGCATTGGAGACCACAAGCAGCAATGCGCGGGCGTTGGAGTCAGCGCTGCAGGGATATCTGGATGTGATCAGCCAGAATAAGGCGGAGCTTGTCACAGACGAGGATGCCCAGGTGCAGGCGCAGCAGGAAGCAGCCGCACAGCAGGAAGAACTGCAATTGCCGGAGGTACAGGAAGAGCCTGTTTCATAGGCAAAGGCAGGGGAGATTCCAATACAAAGGATGCCGTCACAGAGATGGCAGAGGAAGGTGCGGGTGAGAATGAACGAGAAAACAGATGTACAGGTGATCATCAACGGGAAGCAGTATACGATATGCGGTTACGAGAGCAGTGATTATCTGCAGCATATCGCGAATCATATCAATGAGAAGTTTGATGAGTTTAAGCGGCAGGAGGCATATAACCGCCTGGATATGGATATGAAGAATATTCTTCTCGCGATCAATCTGTCCGATGATTATTTTAAGGCACAGAAGCAGGCGGACGAGAACAGACAGCAGCAGGGCGAGGTCGAGCAGGAAATGTTCCGCATGAAGCATGAGATCGTCTCACGCAATGAGGAATTAAAGTCTGTGAAGGAGCAGTTAAAGCAGGCGCAGGCGAAGACGTCAGAGCTTGAAAAGAAAACGATCCGTCTCGAAGCGGAGCTGGATCAGAAGACGCAGGAGCTTTTGAACAAAGAGAAAGAGTTGGAGAAGAAATCTCAGGATATCGCTCAGAAAGAAAAGGAATTAGAGCAGAAATCCCAGGATATCGCCCGCAAGGATAAGGAATTAGAAAGCAAGACCAAAGAGGTCGAAGAGAAGAATAAAGAGCTTCTGCGGAGAGCGGCAGCACAGGTGGCAAGACCGGAAGTGCCACAGCAGCGGCAGGCATATCCGGCAGCAGCCAATGTCGTCAGACCACAGCAGCAGGTGCAGACAGGAGCCACATCAATATCGCAGAGCAGCCAGCCGGTGAAAACGGTGGTGTCGGCAGCACACCCCACGGCTTCCGGGACACAGTCGGTCAGTCAGGCTGCAGCAGTAACGCCCAAGGATGACAGCATCATGTCCGGAATACAGCCTGTAGCAGTGGACAAGACGGACAATGCAAAGCCTGCGATCGCGTCCTTTGAGATGGAGGCGGATCCGAAGGAAGACGGCACACAGGACAGTCAGAATAGTGCGAGGGGACGAAAGAATTCCGGTTCCAGACGTTCCCAGAGTAAGAGAAAATAAAAGAACAGGATAAAGGGCAAAACACCGGTTTTGCCCTTTATTATTCGTGCGAAGGTAAAGTGAGGATGGAACAATAAATTTGTTCCATTCCGGCGCCCGCAGAGGATTTGACTTCGTGAACAAAGATCAGGAGAGCAGATAGAATGACAGACAAGATTCAGAGAAAAAAGCCCGAGATTTTATCGCCGGCAGGCTCGATCGAGAGCGTGAGAGCCGCAGTGAATGCCGGATGTGATGCGATATATATTGGCGGGAGCCGGTTTGGGGCGAGAGCCTATGCAGATAACCCACAGGGAGACGATATGCGGGAGGTGATCCGCTACTGCCATCGGTACGGAGTAAAGGTCTATATGACCGTGAACACGCTTCTAAAACCGGAGGAGCTTGCAGACTCCTTATACGATTATATTGCGCCGTATTATCTGGAAGGACTGGATGCGGCGATAGTGCAGGACGTCGGCGTGATGCGCTTTCTTCACAGACATTTTCCGGGGCTTGATCTTCATGCCAGCACGCAGATGACGTTGACAATGGGCGAGAGTGCAAGTGTATTAAAACCGTACGGCGTGACAAGGATCGTGCCGGCAAGAGAGCTGTCCCTTCCGGAGCTTGCCGATATGCGCCGGGAGACGGGGCTGGAGCTTGAGATCTTTGTGCATGGAGCATTGTGCTACTGTTATTCCGGACAATGCCTGTTTAGCAGTATGCTGGGAGGAAGAAGCGGCAACAGAGGACGATGTGCACAGCCGTGCCGGCAGCTCTATCAGTGCGAAGACGGCAGGGGAGCGGGGTATTTATTAAGTCCGAGAGAGCACTGCAGTCTTGAATATATTGGCGACCTGATGGAGATTGGTGTGGATTCGCTGAAACTGGAGGGGCGTATGAAGCGCCCGGAGTATGTGGCGCTGACCACAGCGATGTACCGCAAATATGTTGATTTGTATGATAAGCTTGGAAGAACGGATTATGAACAATATCTGGCATGTCATCAATCGGAGTGGCAGGAGGATGTACGGAAGCTGGCGGAATTATACAACCGTCAGGGTTTCACCTCCGGTTATATGGAGGGAAGAAGCGGCGTGCCGTATGCGGTTCCGAAGGGCAAGGGAGATATGATCGCGGATCTGCGCCCAAATCATGGCGGTGTGCAGGTAGGTACGGTCACGGCGGTTGATCCGCACACTGCAACATACCGGCTGGAACGCGATGTTCATGCACAGGATGTTGTGGAATTTCGTGACGGGAAGCAACGCACATCCTATGAGTATACGATTGGAGAAGGACGCCGTAAGGGAGAGTTTGTAAAGACGAGATATCTGAAGGGCAGCCGTATCCGCAAAGGAGACAGCGTATACCGTACAAAGGATGCCGGACTTTTGGAAGAGATCAGGGAGCACTATCTTTCGGAGGATGCAAAGCTTGCTGTTTCCATGCACTTTGAGGCGGCAGAGGGAGAGACGATGAAGCTTTGTGCGGCTTTTCAGGGAGAGGACAGAGAAGCTTCCTTTCTGCTTGAGGGCGATATATGCCAGAAGGCACAGAAAAGTGCGGCAGAGGAGGAGTCGATCCGGCGTATTTTATGCCAGACCGGCGGTACTGTTTTTCGCTGCAGCAATTGCCGGGTGAAGCTTACCGGCGAGCTTTTTATCCCGGTCGGGGCGGTGAAACGCCTGCGGCGGGAGGTGCTTGCAGGACTGTTAGAGAAGTTAGAGGCTTCGGAATATGACCGTCATATCGGAAAGCCTCTGACAGAGATAAATAATGGGCAGCCGGAAAGTGAGATGTATGCTGAACCGATGCATCCGGAGCATGTGGCAGGACAGTCAGGCAGTAAGGATCCGGAGCGAATCGTCGTGTCGGTATTATATGACTGGCAGGCACAGAAGGCAATCGACGATCCGGGTGTGGACGATATTTATCTGCGGACGGAGCAGATGGATGACAGTGAACTTCGCAGGCTGATCAGAAAGGGCGCAGCATCGGGAAAGAACATGTACCTGATGATGCCGCTTATTTTCAGGGAGGCAGTGTACCGGTCGGAACAGCAGAAGCTAAGCCGTGGAGACAGTATTTACCGGATGTCGGAGCTTACCGGTTATGTGATCCGTAATATGGAATCATTTGTGTTTCTTACGAAGGAAGCCGGGATCGCTGCGGAAAGGATCATTACAGATGCCAATCTTTATACCGCCAATAACGAGGCGTTGAGCTGGTGGCAGGATCAGGGTGTCAAACACTGCACCGTGCCTCTGGAACTGACCGGACAGGAATGTCAGGAGCTTTCTACATCTGTAGATATTGAGGCGGTTATTTACGGATATATTCCGCTGATGGTATCGGCGCAGTGCGTGCATCGTCATCAGAAGGGATGTCAGAAGAAAAACGGCGGCGGGCAGCTTTTGTGGATGCAGGACGCCAAAAAGCGTACCTTTGTGGTTTTAAATTGCTGTAAATATTGTTATAATATCATTTATCACGGAGAACCTCTCTGTCTTGACGAGGAGCGGCAGCAGTACAGAAAGTGCGGCATAAAGCGTTTCCGGTATGATTTTACGATCGAGACGCCGCAGGAGATGACAGACGTTTTGAAGGGAAGATTTCCGGAGGGACAGAAGGGACATTTTTATGATCCGGTCCAGTAGTGATGGATAACAAACCGGGCGACGGAGTCATTCCGGCAGGCAGCCGGTTGACAGAAAGGTATCGATTAATATGGATAAACAGGAGGCGGCAAGAAAGCTGCAGGAGCTTCTTGGAAATAGCAATACCATCGGAGTCATGCATTCCGTGGTTGTAGAATTATCAAAATATATTATTATTTTCCTTTTTGCCGTATATACCTGGCATTGTTTTACGGTATTTATAGGCAGGGACAAGGAGCGTAAGGAGAGAGTATATAGACATCAGTTAAAGCTGATGTTCACCATCCATTTTATCTGCTCACTTGTGCTTTTCTTAAACAGTCTGCATGTGCAGATCATTATTCTGTATCTGCTGCAGGTTGTTCTGTTTGTGTTTGCGGGAAAAGCGTATCCGTATGTATATGAAGGAATGTCAAAGATCGTTCTGAATAATATGTTGATGCTGCTGATGGTCGGCATGGTCATGATCGAGCGGCTGGACACGGGAAGCGCCATCCGGCAGATGATCTTTGCGGCGGCAACCTGTGTGGCAGGGCTGTTCATTCCGTATATCATAGAAAAGTTTTCCTACTTTGATATATTTGGCTGGTTTTATGCGATCGCAGGGCTGGGGCTTCTTGCACTTGTCTTTGTAATCGGAGAAGAGAGGTACGGTGCAAAAAACTGGGTGTCGATCGGCAACTTTGCACTGCAGCCGTCTGAGTTTGTAAAGATTATCTATGTTTTTTTTGCAGCCGCATTTCTGGCAAAGGCAGAGAGATTTAAGGATCTTGTGCTTGTGACGGCAGTTGCGGCAGCGCATGTGCTGATCCTTGTATTGGAGAAGGATCTGGGTGCGGCACTGATCTTTTACATCACGTATCTGGTGATCCTGTATGTTTCCACGGAGCGGCTGAGTTATCTTCTGGCGGGATTGGCGTGTGGCTCCGGGGCGGCAGTGGTGGCATATCATCTCTTTACGCATGTACAGAATCGTGTGATCGCATGGCGTGATCCATGGAGCACGATCGCTAATCAGGGGTATCAGGTGGCACAGTCGTTATTTGCCTTTGGTACAGGAGGCTGGTTTGGCATGGGGCTTGGAGAGGGAATGCCGGACAAGATCCCGGTCGCGTCCAGTGATTTCATTATTTCAGCGATCGGCGAGGAGCTGGGTGTGTTTTTCGCAATCTGCGTTGTGCTTGTCGAGATCAGCTGCTTTGTCATGTTTGTCAATATTGCCCTGAAAATGTCACGCCGGTTTTATAAGCTGACGGCGCTGGGACTGGCAGTGGAGTTTATTTTTCAGGTGTTTCTGACTGTGGGCGGTGCGGTGAAGTTTATTCCGTCCACGGGTGTAACGCTTCCGTTAGTAAGCTACGGAGGAAGCTCGGTTATCAGCACGATCGTGCTGTTCAGTATTATTCAGGGCATGTATGTATTAAACAGAGAGGAGGCGGGAGAGATTGAGGAGAAAAGAAAACGAAAGCGCAGAGCGGAGCAGGAATGGGAAACGGAAGAGTACGAAGCGGAAGGAGCCACGCGCCGCAGAGCGAAAAGAACGCAGAGACAGGAACGCAGATAAAGATAGAAAGCGCGGAAACCGTCAGGTGATCGCAGTAGCGTACTGCGTTGTCATTGTCTTTCTGGGGATGATCGGATATCTTGTGAAGTTTATGGTGCAGGATAGTCAGGAAATCATCAACAATCCCGCCAACAAGAGGCAGGAGCTTCTGGCAGAGCGGATTGTCCGCGGAGACATCGTGTCGTCGGACGGCAGGGTGCTTGCTACGACCGAGACGGATCAGAAGGGAAATGAGACAAGAGTTTATCCATATAAGAACGTTTTCTGCCATGTTGTGGGACGTGTGTGGAACAGTAAGACCGGTATAGAACTGGAACAGAGCTTTCCGCTTCTGACCTCACATGTCAATCCGTTAAAGCAGCTCTCCAATCAGCTGCAGGGACAGAAAAATCAGGGTGATATAGTTGTAACAACGTTAAATGCGAAGCTGCAGCAGATCGCATATGATGCGCTTGGAAACCAGAGGGGCGCTGTTGTGGCAATCGAGCCGTCCACCGGAAAGATCCTGGCAATGGTATCCAAGCCGGATTATGATCCGAATACGGTGCGCTCCGAGTGGGACTCGCTGGTGGCAGATGAGGGTGGCAACTCAGCACTTTTAAACCGCGCGACGCAGGGGCTGTATCCGCCGGGATCGACGTTTAAGATCCTGACGGCGATGGAATATATGAGAGAGAATCCGTCATTTGACAAGTACCGGTATGAATGCAGCGGAAGCGATACGTTTGGAGGCAATGTGATCCGGTGCTACAACGGGGAGCAACATGGGACGGTCGATCTGAAAAGCTCACTGGCGCATTCCTGCAACGGTTCTTTTGCACATATCGGTGTGGGTTTAAACCGCAAATCCTACCGCAAGCTCTGTGAGGCATTTGGTTTTAACAGCTCGCTCGGTGTAAAGTTTGTCAGCAGCAGGAGCCGTTTTGTGCTCGACGAGAAATCGGATACGGCAGAGGCGGCACAGACGGCGATCGGTCAGGGAAAAACAACGATCACACCATTACAGAATGCCCTGATCAGCGCAACGATCGCCAATGACGGAGTAATGATGACTCCGTATCTTGTCGATCACACGGAGAGCGTGGACGGGCATGTGGTCAAGAAATATGAGCCGCAGGAAAAGCGGACGGCCATTTCAAGGAAAAGAGCCAATCAGGTGACAAGGATGATGCGTTCAGTCGTGTCTGACGGTACGGCAGCAGCTTTAAGGAATCTGTCCTATCCGGTGGCAGGTAAGACAGGCACGGCAGAGATTGATTCGGAGGGGACCTCACATGCATGGTTTGTGGGCTTTGCGCCGGCAGCAGACCCCAAGATCGCGGTCAGTGTGATCGTGGAAGGTGCCGGAACGGGGAGTCAGTATGCGGTGCCGATCGCAGCGAAGATGCTTGAGGAATATCTTGGAAATTGATTTCTAAATTTCATTGCAATAAATAACAAAAAAGGGTATACTTAAATTTAGTGAAACAAATGCACGTATGCCACCGGGAGGGATTGCAATGATTGAGGCAACAAGTTGTGGCGGTGTGGTGATCTTTCGGGGAAAGATCTTACTATTGTACAAGAATTACAAAAACAGGTATGAAGGATGGGTGCTTCCCAAGGGCACGGTTGAGGAAGGCGAAGAGTTCAAGGAAACTGCTTTGCGGGAAGTAAAAGAAGAGACGGACGCAGATGCCAGTATTATCAAGTATGTGGGGAAAAGCCAGTATACTTTTAATACGCAGGAGGACACGGTCGTAAAGGATGTACACTGGTATTTGATGATGGGCGAGAGCTATCACAGCAAACCACAACGCGAGGAATTTTTCGTGGATTCCGGATTTTATAAATATCACGAAGCAGTTCATTTGCTCAAGTTTGCAAATGAGAAACAGATCTTGGAGAAGGCTTACAGCGAGTTCCTTGATCTGAAGAAAAGCAACCTGTGGGGGAATCGTAAATATTTCTAAAGACAGGCTTTATGTGAATGACTTTATTGACAATTTACACGAAAAAAGATATAATTACAGAAGGTTGATCATATTAGAGATATCCAGAGAATTTAAATAAGGGAGAAAAAAGTATGGGCAATAATATTTTAATTGTAGATGATGCTGCATTCATGAGAATGATGGTAAAAGATATTTTGACAAAGGGCGGATATAACGTAGTCGGCGAGGCTGAGAACGGTGCAGTGGCAGTTCAGAAGTATGCAGAGCTCAAGCCGGATCTTGTGACACTTGATATTACCATGCCGGAGATGGATGGTATTCAGGCGCTGAAGAAGATCAAGGAAGTAGACGCCGGAGCCAATGTTATCATGTGTTCCGCAATGGGGCAGCAGGCGATGGTTATCGAGGCGATCCAGAATGGTGCCAAGGACTTCATCGTAAAGCCATTTCAGGCAGATCGTGTGCTGGAAGCAGTGAAGAAGGTTATTGGCTGATCAGACGGCAGATACATACAAGGAGATGTTTTTGGCATCTCCTTTTTGTTTTCCCGGAAAGGGAAAATTGTTGACATTTGAGCTGAAAAATGGTAACATATCTTTTGTTGCGACATGCAGCGCCGGTGTGGCGGAATTGGCAGACGCACATGACTCAAAATCATGCGGGTAACACCGTGCCGGTTCGAGTCCGGCCACCGGCATTAGAAGAGAAGCCATACAGATTGGTTTCTCTTTTTTAGTATATAAGAAAATGATCGTAACGTAGTGTGAATCAAGGCAAACACAGTTTTTTTGTTTTTGATTTCCAGATATTTTCGGCGAAAGGAGTGGATCATATGACCTGTAAGGATATTCAGAAGCTGTTTATTCCGTTTATTGATGACAAGCTCAGCGTGTCCGATCTGGATGCTTTTTTGAATCATATGAACACCTGTAAGGAATGCCGGGAAGAATATGATATATATTATACAGTAATCATGGGAATGCGCTATCTGGATGAGCGCCAGAATATTTCGGAATTTAAGCTGGATTCGGCGCAGAAGCTGCGCTCGGCGGCGGATTATCTGTTTAAGTACCGCATTCTCAGACTGGAGAAATACATACTGCTTGCCGTGTTGTGTATTGGCGTAGTGCTTTTATTTTAGGAGGGCTGACGGATGAATGGAAAGATCGTATTGATTGATGGACATAGTATTTTGAACCGTGCATTTTATGGTGTGCCGGATCTGACAAACTCAGAGGGACTTCACACCAATGCAGTGTACGGTTTTTTGAATATTATGCTCAAAATTCTGGATGAGGAGAAGCCGGATTATCTGACGGTAGCGTTTGATGTGAAGCATCCGACGTTTCGTCATGAGATGTATGCCGATTACAAGGGAACCAGAAAGGGCATGCCGGACGAGTTAAAGGAGCAGGTTCCGCTGATTCAGGAAATGCTCCGCGCGATGGGAGTGCGCCTTGTGATGAAGGAAGGCTACGAGGCGGATGATATTCTCGGTACGATCGCACGGACCGCGGAGAAAGAAGGTCTTGAGGTATCTCTGGTATCCGGTGACAGGGATCTTTTACAGCTTGCCACAGACCGGATCATGATCCGTATTCCGAAGACAAAGCGTGGCGGCACAGAGATCGAGAATTATCATACGCAGGATGTCATTGACAAATACGGCATTACACCGCCGCAGATCGTTGATCTGAAGGGTCTGATGGGAGATACTTCAGATAATATTCCGGGTGTAGCAGGTGTCGGAGAAAAGACGGCGGTCAAGATCCTTACCGCGTATCCGACGGTTGAGGATGCTTACGCACATCTGGATGAGGTAACGCCGAAGCGGACGCATGACCTTTTGGAAAAGGGACGTGATCAGGCAATGCTGAGCAAAGCGCTTGCGACGATCAAGACGGACTGTGAGCTTGATTATTCGCTGGAGGAGGCAGGGCTTCCGGAGTTGTTTAATGAGAAATCCTTTGCCATGGTTAAGCGGCTTGAGTTTAAATCGCTGCTCAAACGTTTCGATAAAAAGCAGCAGGAGCAGGCGACAAAGCATCTGCAGGTGCAGACGATCACAAGCGAGGCACAGGGAAGTGACTTTTTGAAGAAGCTGTATCAGGCAAAGCCGGAGGTCGTTGGTATCGGTTTTCTTGCGGATCACTGGGCGAGTGCCGGAGCACAGAAAAAGAAAGCGAAGAAATCAGGCGGTCAGCTCGCACTCGTATTTGATGATGGCGATGCGGCGATCACAGAGGAGGGCAGTGAGTCCGAAGGAAAGGAATATGCCTTCTACGGAATGTCTGTTTCCTATCAGGAAGGGGAGCAGGTACACACGGGTTGTATGATGGCAGGAGAGTTGTTAAAGACAGAGTGGATCGTGAACAGTCTGCGTGAGCTGGTTCGTAAGATTACTCATATTGCAGTGATCGGTTGGAAGGACATGCTTCATCACACGACACCGTTATCCGGTGACAGCGGATCTGTTCCACAGCAGGAGGGGTTTCCGGCAGAATCTGTGGAGGAGCAGGAGACATTGTTTGGAAAGCTTGCCGATCTGGAGATTGCGGCATATCTGTTAAATCCGCTCAAGGACACCTATCAGGCAGACGACATTGCCAGAGATTATCTGGACATGACGATCGCCTCCTATGCGGAGCTGTTTGACAGGAAAACGGTATCGCAGATCCTTGAAGATGATGCGATATCCGAGGAGTCGGTTCTGCAGTATCTCGGACAGCTTTCCTTTGTACCTTGTCTTGCGTTTGAGGAACTTCGTCAGGAACTTAATGATCAGAAAATGTGGCAGCTTTATCAGGAGATTGAGATCCCAACGGCATATTATCTGTATCAGATGGAACGAAGAGGCGTCTGTGCAGACGGCACGGTGCTCTCGGAGATGTCGGCACAGCTTCAGACTACGGTTGAGACACTGGAGCAGGAGATTTATGATCTGGCAGGGGAGAAATTTAATATTAATTCGCCAAAGCAGCTTGGCGTGATCCTTTTTGAGAAGATGAAGCTTCCGTTTGCCAAGAAAACAAAGACCGGATATTCGACCTCAGCAGATATTCTGGATAAGCTGCGCACGGAGGATCCGATCATTCCGAAGATCTTAGAGTACCGTCAGGTAACAAAGCTTAAGTCTACCTACGCAGATGGACTGCCGGTATATATTGAGGAGGATGGCAGGATCCATGGCAAGTTTAATCAGACGATCACGGCAACCGGACGTATCAGCAGCACGGATCCTAATCTACAGAATATTCCGATCCGTATGGAGCTTGGAAGACAGCTCCGCAAGGTATTTACGCCGAGAGAAGGATGGGTATTTCTGGATGCAGATTATTCTCAGATCGAGTTGCGTGTGTTAGCGCATCTGTCCGGAGACCAGGAGCTTATCGAAGCGTATCGGGAGAATAAGGACATTCACCGCTCGACGGCGTCCAAGGTATTCCATATTCCGTTTGATGAGGTTACAGATCTGCAGCGGAGAAATGCAAAAGCGGTCAATTTCGGAATTGTTTACGGAATCAGCTCCTTTGGTTTGGGGCAGGATCTGAATGTATCCCGTAAGGAGGCAGAGCACTTCATCAATCAGTATTTTGAGACTTACCCGGCGATCAAGACATATCTGGACGGTCTGGTTGATTTTGCGAAGACTTCCGGATATGCGAAAACCATGTTTGGCAGAAGAAGACCGGTGCCGGAGCTTTCCTCCGGCAATTTTATGCAGAGATCCTTTGGGGAGCGTGTAGCAATGAATTCACCGATTCAGGGAACGGCAGCAGATATCATTAAGATTGCGATGATCCGCGTGTCCAAACGACTTCTCACAGAGGGGCTTGAGGCGAGAGTGGTGTTACAGGTTCACGATGAGCTTCTTGTAGAGGCGCCGCCGTCAGAAGTCGAAAAAGTGGGACAGATCCTCCATGAGGAGATGGCTGGTGCGGCAGATCTTCTTGTGCCGCTCGAGGTAGAGGTAGAGCAGGGAAGCAACTGGTATGAAGCACATTGATATTTAGGGGAAGACAAGACGGTTGTAATCCGTTAGCAATATAGTGCTTGTGGCTTTCGAACCGCAGGTAAAATCAGGAAGGAAAGCAGATTTGATATGAAGGTAATTGGTCTGACCGGAGGTGTGGGAAGCGGCAAAAGTCTGGCGGCGCAGATGCTGGCGCAGGAATATCAGGCGCAGCTTCTGATCACAGATGAACTCGGACATACGGTGATGGAGCAGGGGCAGCGTGCGTATGAGGAGATCCTCGGGCATTTCGGCAGAGAACTTATGCAGGAGGACGGCACGATCGACCGGACGCTGTTGGCACAGAAGGTATTTGCGGATGAGCAGGAGAGAGAATGGTTAAACAGTGTGATCCATCCGGCTGTGATTCGTTACATTGAGGAATATATTGCGGCAAGAAAGGAAGAGCCGGGGACGATCGTTTTGGAGTCGGCACTGTTATTTGAAAGTGGCTGTGACCGGTTCTGTGATGAGGTCTGGTATGTCTGTGTTCCGGAAGCAGTCCGCAGACAGCGCCTTGCAGAAAGCCGTGGATACTCGCAGGAGAAGATCACTTCTATTTTAAAACGTCAGCTTAGCGAAGAGGAATTTCGCAGACGCAGTGATGTAGTCATCGAGAACGATGGCACGATGGAGGAGCTGCGTCAGAAGATCTTATCGGAAATAAAGGCGTAAGAGTGCCGGATTTATGTTTGCTTCCATGAGGCATCCGAGAAGTACAAGAGTTGCAGATAGCAGGAAGTACGGCAGCTCGCACAGGATGAGCCGGTGGCGTGTCAGAGTGATGCTGTGGAGCCCGCAGTGGAGATGATCACAGTGACTGATGGCGATCAGAAATGCCGGAATGAACAGAAGTGCCTGCGGAAGCAGAAAGCAGACAAAACCGAAGATGCCGGTAAAGCCGTTTAAGGTAATGCAGAAGGTGAGGAGAAGTCCATTCTGGAAGCCGATATATGCGGAGAAGAGACGGTAATAATATTTCCAGATATTGGTAAAGGCAAAGAACCACAGAAGCACAAAATATTTGCCGGCACGGCGCACTGCGAGCAGGAAGAAGTCCTGTCGGTTAATCTCCAGTGTCTGAAGCTCAGAAAGAAGCGTCTGATACAAATGAAATACAGATGCATAAATATTGCTGCGCAGCAGATATGCGGTCAGACAGCCCACAGACAGTCCGGCGGCAGCGAAAAGAAAAACGCTGATGGTAATGACAGGCAGCGTTTTTTTTGTTTTATTTTTGACAGCTCCGGTATCATTCATAAAAAATATATCTGTCCTGTTTTTGGGACAAGTACAGGACAACTCCTTGTGGATTTGATTTATTATATGATGTTGCAAATGTGAAATAGAACGGAGAAATCTGTCGAAGACTTTTCCTTGTATTTGCAGGCGGGATCCGATATCGTGAAATAAGATCAGATCGGGAGGAGCTTTGAGGTTATGGGGACAGAACGAAAAAAACGGCGACTGATATTTCTGACTGCATGTGTGGCGGTTGTCGTGTTATACGGACTCAGTGCGGGAATGTCACAGAGACGGCAGTCGGAAGGACAGAAGGAGACTATGCAGACATCCGGCGGACAAAATGCGGCGAGACCGGTGGACGATCAAGGATCGCTACGGCTGTATCTGGGAGAATTAAGCGGACATGAGAGTCCGTTTCACACGGAAAGCGCAGGGGATAAGCGGCTGATGGCACTGGTCTATCAGCGGGTGCAGGAACTTGCTGATATTACGGTGAAGAGACAGAACAAGGGCGCTGTTTATGAGATCTGTCTGCATCCGGACGTGACGGATTCACAGGGACGGCTCGTGACGGCAGATACTCTTTTGTATAATTATTATCTCCGCTGTCAGACGGGATATACCGGAGATGACCGTGTCTGTGAGGTGCCGGTGAAAGGGCTGGACGTATACCGTTATGGTGCATCCGGCAAAATGTTGCGGAAGCGGAAGAAAAAGACAGCGCAGGTTCTTAAGAAGCCGGATAAGACGCTTCGCCGTCAGATCGCAGGTCAGCTTGTGACACCGATACTGCGCCGGGAATATCAATGGGTGCGCAGCCTGTATTATGATATGGCGGCGAGAAAGCTGTGTCAGAAATATCCGGATCCTGTGCAGCTTTTTGCATATTATTATGCTCCCTCCACAGCGTATACCGGCAAGGGAAAGGACGCCGAAAAGGCAGTGGAAGAGATCGCAGACCAGTACGGGGCAGAGCTTGACCGGTTATCGGAAATGACAGGAAACAGCTATCGGGAAAAGCTGCGGGGACTGGCTGCGAAAAGGCTGTGGAAGCAGACGGCAGCAGGTGCCGGAGTGATCGAAGGGATATCAAAGGTGGATGACAGAACAATCCGGATCGAGACAACGAAATACCGCAGACAGGATCTGGAGCGGCTGGGAGAGATTTATCTGGTCACGGGAACGGGAGAACAGGACGGATATTTTGGCACCGGTCTTTATGTTTTGCAGCAGGAGGATAAGGATACGGTTACCCTTTGCTGCAATTCTTATTATCAGAGGGAGGCAGCCAATCCGACACGGCTTCTTGTCCCGAAGGGGGATCTGACAACTGTGGAATGTATTCGGAAGATCTGCGCCGGATCTCTTGATATGGCATGTGTCTGGGAGCGCGTGGCATATGAGAAGGACAAGATTGGGAAAATGCTTAAAAAAGGAGACGCCTTGTGGGAATGCGCACTTCTTGGCGGTGTGGCCTATCATCCGGGAAGAGTCAATGCGACAACGCTGCGCAGGGATGCCGTGGAACAGGAGGATATGTTCCGGATCATGAGCCGGCTTGAAATGAATCTGTCTCAGACAACGGAGTGAATTGGCAGGCGGTTCTTTACATTTTGGCGCATTTCCTTTATGATGGAGAGAAAGACTGTGATATCGCAACGGATATGCAGTCAAAAAGAATAGAAAGGAAATTTGACATGGCACAGAATCCAATCGTAACATTTGAAACGACACAGGGAACAATCGAGGCAGAGCTGTATCCGGAGATTGCCCCTAATACAGTAAACAACTTTTTATCACTCGTCGGAAAGGGTTTTTATGACGGTCTGATCTTTCACCGCGTGATCAACGGCTTCATGATCCAGGGAGGAGATCCGGACGGTGTTGGAACCGGTGGACCGGGATATTCGATCAAGGGCGAGTTCGCACAGAATGGCTTTGCCAATGATCTGAAGCATTCCGCAGGCGTATTATCCATGGCACGTTCCATGATGCCGGATTCCGCAGGCTCACAGTTCTTTATTATGCATAAGGATGCACCACATCTTGACGGTGCATACGCTGCATTCGGTAAGGTGACAAAGGGACAGGATATTGTAGACAAGATCGCAGAGGTGGAGACGGATTTCAGAGATGCACCGTTAGAGCCACAGATGATGATCAAGGTTACAGCAGATACCTTCGGCGTAGATTATCCGGAGCCGGAGAAGTGCTAGGCTTCTTTTTTGCGTATGGCATAATGAATCAGAGAGATTTCCGTAAAGGGGTCTCTCTTTTTCTGTTTGTTCACAATTCTTTGACATTATTATGTTAAAGTAATTTTTGATGTTGCGTAAGATCGCAAAGAATGGAGGACGAAACATTGATTGAAGTTAAAAATCTAGTGAAGCTGTATGGAAATCATGCAGCAGTTGATTCCCTTTCCTTCACCGTGGAAACGGGCAAGGTTGTGGGATTTCTGGGACCGAACGGTGCCGGTAAATCAACAACAATGAATATGATCACAGGTTATATTGCACCGACATCGGGCACAGTACTGATCGATGGTGTGGATATGGAGGAGGAGCCGGAGAAGGTCCGTAAGAATATCGGTTATCTTCCGGAGAATCCGCCGTTATACCCGGATATGCGAGTGAGAGAATACTTATATTTCGTTGCGGAGCTCAAAAAGGTGGCTCGTAACAAGCGTGATGTCATGGTCAATGAGATCATGAACCGGACCAAGATCGTGGATGTGTCTGAGAGACTGATCCGCCATCTGTCCAAGGGTTACAAGCAGAGAGTCGGTGTGGCGGGAGCAATGATGGGATATCCGGAGATCCTGATCCTGGATGAGCCTACGGTAGGTCTTGACCCGAACCAGATCATACAGATGCGTGAGCTGATCCGTGACTTGAGTGAATCTCACACGATCCTGTTAAGCTCTCATATCATGCAGGAGATCAGTGCTGTCTGTGATGAGATCATCATTATCAATGAAGGAAAGATGATCGCGTGCGATACACCGGACAATCTGACAATGCATATGGCATCCAACGGACTTCATCTTGTGATCAAGGGTGATGTGGCAGTGATCAAGGGAGCCCTCCGGACGGTTTCCGGTATCAAGAATGTCGTTTATGATGAGCAGATGGAGGAGGGGACACTTGGGCTGACACTTTATTCCATCGATAAGAAGGATCTCAGAGAGGACGTATTCTTTGCTCTGGCAAAGGCAGAATGTCCGATCCTTGAAATGCACCGTCAGGAGACAACACTTGAGGAGGCATTTATTGCTCTGACAAAGGGCGGATCCCGTCAGTTCGGCGGCAGAAAGCCTGTGAAGAAGCAGGGGGAAGCTGCGGAGGACAATGCCGCGGAAGACAGTACTACAGCAGAGACGGAAGACAACACCGCTGTGGAGCCGGAGACACAGGAAGAAACAGGGACTGTGACCGGCAGTGAGCAGGCGGAGTCTCAGAACGATCCTGAAGAAAAGGAGGAAGCATAATGTTTGCGATTTATAAGAAAGAGTTAAAGCAATATTTTCATTCCATGATCGGATTTGTATTTCTTGCCTTTTTTATAGCGATCATCAGTATCTATACATGGGCAAATAACTTCTACGGAAAGGCTGGTAATTTTGAGACGACATTAAGTTCATCCACCTTTCTGTTTGTACTGCTGATCCCAATCCTTACCATGAGAGTTTTGGCGGAGGAGAAGCATCAGAAAACAGATCAGCTTCTGTACACGGCACCGATCTCTATCGGTCGAGTGATCATCGGAAAGTATCTGGCACTGATCTCCTTGTTTGGAATGGGTATCCTGTTTATCGGACTTTACCCATTGATCTTGAAGCATTATGGAAGCACCGGCGTTCAGCTTGCACCGGCATACAGTGCTCTGCTTGGATTTTTCCTTCTGGGGGCAGCCTATATTGCCGTTGGTACATTTATTTCCTCGCTGACAGAGAGCCAGCCGATCGCAGCGGTCGTATCTTTCCTGGTACTTCTGATGAGTGTACTGATCTCAAATATTGCGGGAGCACTTCCTTCTGACAAGTTATCACAGGCGGCGATCCTTGCAGTGCTGTGGATCATTGTGGCAGCAGTGGCATATTACATGATGCGCAACCTGACCGTCACGATCATTCTGGGTGTGCTTGGTGAAGCGGCAATCTGGATCATATATGCAGTAAAATCCTCTCTTTATGAGGGAATTGTTTCCAATATCTTAAACTGTGCTGCGTTATCGTCCAAATTTAGTGATTTTACGCTCGGCGTTCTGAAATATGACGTGATCGTATATTATGCGAGCGTTGCATTTTTATTTGTATTTCTGACAATTCAGAGTATTAAGAAAAAGAGATATAACTAGATCATGCGCAGAAAGCAGCGCGGAAATGAGGTAAATGATGAGCGAAAATAAAGAAAAAAAGACGCAGAATAAAAAGCCCGGAAGGATCAGAAAATCCTTTTCCAGCCGTCAGTTCAAATCAGGTGCGTACAGTTCGGTGATCACTGTGATCGTGATCGCTCTGGTTGTGATCGTGAACCTGGTATTTAATAAGCTGGATCTTTCGACCGATCTGACATCGGACAGCTTATTTACGCTGACCAAAGAGTCACAGAAGGTTTTGAAGGATGTCAAGGATGATATTACGATCTACTATATGGTGGCAAGTGGCAGTGAGCAGGATTATATCCAGCGTGTCATTAAGCAGTACAACAAAGTTTCTGACAATATTAAGGTCGTAAAGAAGGATCCGGTTGTATATCCGAACTTCTCCAAGAAGTATGTGGACGATGCGGTTTCGGACAATGATGTGATCGTTGTGGATAATACGACGGGAGCAGCCAAGTATGTCTCCAACAGTGATATGCTGTATTCTGACCAGTACAGCTATTATAGTACCGGAAGCTCCGAGGAGTATCTGGATGTCGAGGGACAGATCACATCAGCAATCCAGAATGTTCTTTCTACCGATAAGAAAAAGATCTATATGGTGACCGGTCACGATGAGAAGAGTATCAGCGATTCCCTTTCCAAGGCACTTGAGAAAATGAATGTAGAAGTGAAGGAGATTTCTCTTGTTACCCAGAAAAATGTGCCGGATGACTGTTCTCTTCTGATCGATTACGGTCCGCAGAGCGATCTTCGTGACAGTGAGAAAACGGTAATGCTTAATTACCTGAAAAAGGGCGGCACGGCAGTTCTGATGCCGGGCTATGTGGAAAAGGATACGCCGAACATTGACGAGATCCTGGACTATTATGGCATGAGCATCGACAAAGGAATTATTTATGAGGGTGCCGGTCATTATGAGAATTATTTGAACTGGCTTGTACCGACGATCAATACCGATGCCGATGTAATGTCTAAATTTGATGACAAGGATTATGTGGTGATCGGTTCTTCACAAAGTATTAAGGAAGCAAAGAAATCCTCTCTGCGAAGTGACCTGACATTGACGGATCTTCTGACAACTTCAAAGCAGTCTCTGTTAAAGAAGGATCCAAGCTCCCAGAATACCGATAAGGAAAAGGGAGATGTAGACGGTCCGTTTGCAACAGCCGTATATGCTGAGGAAACCTTAGATAAGGGAACGACAAAGCTGACCGTAATTGCAACCAATGAAGTGCAGGATGATCTGATGCAGAATGTGATCAGCGGTATGCTGGGAGATTCCGGGGATGGAACGGCTGCAACCTCGATCGAGGCAAAGAGTCTGTCTTCTTCAACGATCACAATGAGTGCGGGAAGTGCGATCATGTGGTCCATTGTACTGGTCATTCTTGTTCCGGCAGGTCTGCTTCTGGCCGGTTTCGGAATCTGGTTTACAAGGAGGAGAAAATAAAGCATGAGCAAAAAAAAGAGACAGACAGTGACGCTTGTGGTACTCTGTTTGGTTTTGATTGCCGCAGGTGTTGGATATTATGCGCTGACCCGCTATCAGGCAGCAAAGGAGAAAGCAGAGAAGGCGGAAGAGGAAAAGACCGAGGGACTGTTTCAGCTTTCCTCCGATGGTATCTGTAAAGTGGATTTTAAGGGAGAGAAGGCATCCTTAACCTTTGATAAGGACGGTAAGACCTGGAAGCTATCCTCTGATAAGAATTATCCGTTGAATCAGGATCGTATTGTTGATATGGTAGATGAGACAACAGGGGTTGCTGCCACACAGACAGTTACTACAAGCTGCGGGGATCTGACGGAGTATAATCTGGACAAACCGGATCTGACGGTGACGGTGACGGATAACGATGGAAAGGATACTACGATCTATGTGGGAATGGAATCCGTGGCCGGTGGCGGAAGATATGCATACTGCGGCGGCGACGAGAAGAAGGTTTATCTGATCTCTACCTCTCTGTATGACAGCTTTAATTACAGTCTGGGAGAGCTGATGAAGGTACCTGAGCTTCCGAGTGTACAGGCAGACGAGATCCGCTATCTGAAGCTGGAATCCGCCACAGGCAAGAGCTTTGAAGCAGAGTATGACGAGAAGAACTCTCCGTATAAGGATATTTACGGATGGTCGATCAAACAGCCGTATACCCAGCCGGTAGCCGGTGACAAGGATCAGCTCCAGAATCTGTTTGGCAGCTATACCAATCTGGATCTGGGCTCCGGCGTGACCTACAAAAAGGACGCTGCACTTGAGAAGAAATACGGACTTGATGCGCCGGCATACACCTTAAGCTTTCAGACAGCCAAGAAGAAGCTGACCCTTTACTTTGGTAAAGAAACGAAGGATCAGAGTAGCTATTATGTGAAGGTCAAAGGGGAGGATGGTATTTATCTGATGGATGCTTCCACGGTCAGTACGCTGGTTAATATCAATGCACTTGATTATGTATATCAGCGTCTGTATGTGGGAGATAAAGAGAAGCTTGATCAGGTAGAGTTATCTTACAATGGAAAGAAATACACCTTTGATGTCTCCAAGAAGAAAAAGAAATCAGAGACAGAATACACCTATACGATCACAAGCGGTGGCAAGAAGGTTGACAGTGATACCTTCAACACGGCATACAGCGTGATCAGTTATCTTGCACCGGGCGGTAATATCGACAAGAAGGTTACCGTGAAGAGTAACAAGCCGGTGGCGGAATTTACATTCCGTGAGGAGAAGAAAACAACGAAGATGATCATTCTTCCTTACGATGGAAAGAATTCCTACCGTGTCAGTGTAAACGGCGTAATGCAGTTCACGGCAGACAAGAGTGCGGTTGATAAGGTGATAAAGCAGTTTACTTCATTGAAGTGATCTTAGAATAATAAGCCCGGAATGCAGAGGGAATGCTATATTCCTTCTGCATTTTTTGTGTGCTGATCCAGACGCCCTCATTGGCGGGCGGGACAGAAGGGAGACGGTTTAAGTGGATCAGGTAGCCGATCATATGCCATTCGATATGAGAAAAGATATGCTTTCCCCTGCCGAGAAGCTCGATACTGTCGGCACCAGTATCCCACTGCGCAAGAAGCTCCTGCAGCTTTTCCGGTGAGACAAAGCCCTCCTCAGACGGAAATTCCCACAGACCGGCGAGGAGTCCCTTCGGAGGTCTTTTCTGAATCAGATAGGTTCCCTGATATTCCAGAAGAATGATCGTTTTATCTTCGATCTTTCGTTTCTTTTTGGGCGGCTTCACCGGGTAGAGTGACCAGGAATCCTCCTTATAAGCAGTGCAGAATTCCCTCAGAGGACATTCGCTGCACAGGGGAGCACCGTTTGGCAGGCAGACAGTGGCACCAAGATCCATCCATGCCTGATTATAGCTGCCCGGTTCTGTGACCGGGATGGCATTGGAAAGGAGAGAGCGCAGTTTCTTCTTAAACGGTGTTTTGGTGATGTCGGAATCATCCCCGCAAAGTCTTGTGTAGATACGGTATACATTGCCGTCGATCGCAGGAACGGATTCGCCGAATGCGATTGAGGCGATCGCACCGGCTGTATATTCTCCGATGCCCGGAAGCGTCAGGATCTCCTCGTAATGCTCCGGAAAGCTGCCGCCGTATTCCTCCATGATCTGTATCGCTGCACGCTGCAGATTGTTGGCGCGGCTGTAGTAGCCGAGCCCCTGCCAGAGCTTCATCAGCTCATCATGAGAAACGCCTGCGAGAGAGGAAACATCCGGCAGGCGTTTTAAAAAGCGTGTATAATAGTCCTTTACTGCCTCCACACGGGTCTGCTGCAGCATGATCTCGGAGATCCATATATGATAGGGATCCGGTCGGGACGAGCTGCCGACAGGAGTCCGCCAGGGAAGTGAACGGGCATTTATCTGATACCAGGTCGTAAGCGGAGTTGTGATTTTATGCAGTATTGTCTCAGAAGAGGAAATGTTCTTATTCATAGGAATACCGTACCTTTCAGAATTTATTTTGTTTTGGAGATGTTCTTGGCATCCTCCGATAATCCCATGATATCATGAATCTCTGCCAGAGGGATCTTGGTATATTCTGCCAGTTCCCATGGAGTGGCAGCACGACCGTTTTCCTCGGCGAGGTATTTGGCTGCCTCATGCAAAAGATTTGTCTTGGCAAGAACCGTGTGCTCCCAGTCCTTTGCAATCGTGACGGAATCAATCATGCTTTCGATGGCAAGACGAATCTCTTCCTCGATCACGGCATTAATCTGCTTCAGATCCGGTGCCTGATCCACACGGAAGTCAGAAGGAGTCTTTCCGATACGTTCCAGTCCCATCAGGATACCGATGTTGCCCTCGGCGATCATTTCATCCAATGCAATGCCGCGCTTTTCGTAGGTTTTGGCAATGCGGAATACCTTGTCGAGCTGTTCGTGGACAAGGGCGTCCTTTGCTGAGGTATCGCCGGAGAGAAAGCAGTCCCAGAGAGCAGAAAGCTCGGCACCGCTATGCGCAGTGAGTGCGGAAACCTCTCTGCGGTAAAGCTCGAGATTGCGCTCTGCCTTGGAGATGCGGCGCGGAGCATCTGCGTTTTCCTGCAGCTGGCTGCCGTCTGTCTCCGTGGAAACTTCCGGCTCGCCGGAGTACATTGTCTCGGTGGAAGAAAGCACGGGACCTTCTGTCCGGGAAGGGTGAAAGCCGGTGATCGTGATGCCGTTGGTGACCAGATACTGATAGACAGCATCAAACTGTTCTTCCTTTAATTCCATATCGGAAAGATAGCGGTGAACCTCCTCCTTTGTCATCCGGTTCTGTTGTGACTGTGCGATCGCCTTGATCTCTTCCATACATTCCAATAATTTATTCTGATCCATATTCATACAACCTTTCATGACAATTTTCTGCCTTATTCTGTAGAGTTTTATCCTTTCTCCGATTGTAGAGAAAAACGGGGATTATGTCAATAATGAATCCTTGAAATACAGGGGAGCCTAAACACAGGAAAGAGCAAATAATTTGTGTATTTTATGTGGAAAAATTATTATAAAAAATGAGAGGTTTGTTATAGCCAAATGACCATTGTTTTGCTATAATATAGCTTATAATACGCTGCGTATGGACAGGTTTCTTCTCATGACCGTCCGAAATTGCAGCAAAAGGAGGTATTACCATGAGAAAAGGTTTCAAGAAAGCCTTATCATTCGTGCTTTCAGCAGCAATGATGGTTTCGCTCGGTTCCGGGCTTGACATCGCTCCTGCAAGTGCAGCAGATGGGGCAGCAGGTACTGGAAACACTCCTGCAGCAACAGTAGTTACATATGGTGCTATGGTTGGTTTCCAGACAAACTCATATGACTATCGTGACGGCTACGAGCAGGTTGAGGCTGATGCGAAGTACAATGAGTGGTTACAGGCAAACGGCAAGGAGGTTCAGGCATACAATGGCGTGAACATCTACAAGAACGGTAACGGTCCTTCCCTGTACACCAAGGGTGACAAGAAGGGGACTCTGGACGTATCTACCGCTGAGAAGGCTGAGCTCGTTGAGGGCGCAACCGTATCCGATGCAGTAATGTCTGCAGACGGCGAGTATGCCGTATCTATTAAGGATCTCGATCTTGGTAAGGACAAGGATGGTAATTTCTTCATGCTTGACATTGCTACCAACATCGTAAAGGATGATGTCAACAGTGCAGTTACAGCTAAGGCATCTTCCATCAAGGTAAACGGCAAGGAGATCGCAACAAACGTTGATCTTCCTGCAAAGGGTGATCTTAAGAAGGGCGCTAACTACAAGTTCATGATCGCTAACGGATATGCTCCGGACGATAAGACGTCTCCGGATCCTCTGTATCAGGCAATCAAGGACAACGCTCCGAACACTGAGCTTGCAGCTCCAACCGGTAAGTTCGATATCGAGGTTACCTTCAAGATTCAGGGTGTTGACTGGACATATGTTCCGGCTGCTCCAACAGCTACTCCTGTTCCTACACAGGCTCCGAAAGTGACAGCACCTCCTGAGGTTCCACTGAGCACATCATTTGATATGGTACTCAGCGCAAACGTAGTTGAGGCACTGACACCTTCTGCAGGTCCTGATGTTAGAAAGGATCCTTCAGATGCTGATGGTAAGAAGGTGATTCAGTCTGCTGTCTTTGGTTCAGAGGCAATGAAGGCAAAGGTTACCGCAGCTAAGAGTGCTGACGGTAAGGCTCTTTTCGATGCTAACTCAATGGACTATATTGTTTCTGACAGCTCTTGTGCAACAATCTCCAAGACTGGTGAGTATGCACTGTCTGTTACAGCAAGAAGTGACATGCCGGATATCACCAAGAGTGGTGCGATCTGGTTCCCTATCATCATCAACGGAAGCACAGGTGTTATGCCTAAGGACTTCAACCTCAAAGCAACAAAGGTTATCGTTGGTGAGGGTGCTTCCGCTAAGGAATATGCTTGGACATCACAGCTTATGCAGGATGCAAAGGGCAATGTAAGACTTACCGTTAATAACGAGTGGGCAACAGATGTCGAGAAGGAAACAGCTAACACAATTAAGGATGAGATCCCTGTAAAGAAGGGTGACAAGATCACATTCAAGTTCTACGTTGTAGCAGAAGCTCCGGCTCCTGCAAAGACAGCTACTCCTGTAGCAGTTGTTCCTTCAAGCACTTACAAGGCATATCTTGGATTCCAGACAGATGACTGGCTTTTCCGTGATGTATGGCATGCAGATACAGGTCTGAAGTGTAAGGATTATGATTACACCAAGCAGGTAGCATGGAGCCATGAGGGCAAGACCAATCCAATCAATGTAACATCTATCACTGATGCTACAATGGAGAAGAACGGTGTGAAGTACAAGGTAGCGATCACCGGTCTTGATGTAAAGAAGGTTTCTTCTGCATCAACGAAGTTTAACATGTTATATCTTTCTACCGATATTCCTCTTTCTATGAAGGGTGTATCCGTTAAGGACGCTGTTCTTAAGATCGATGGCAAGGTAATCAAGGAGTACAAGGTTGTTCCTAACAAGGGCGATGCTTCCAAGTACTATCAGTTCATGCTGGCAGATGCTTATGCTCCATCTGATGGAACAAAGGATGCTGCATATCCATCAGGAAGCGAGTTAAAGACATTCCCAACCGATTCTATCGAGATTGAGTACACTGTAAACGGTGTTGACTTCAACAGTAAGACGATCGGTGTTAAGAAGGGTAAGACCTTCACACAGGGTAACTTCAAGTATAAGGTTACAAAGGCAGTTGTTCTTTCCGGCGACAACAAGGTTTCCAAGGGAACTGTTCAGGTTGTTGGTCTTTCTAAGAAGGGTAAGAAGAAAGCAAGTCTTTCTCTTGGCGCAACCGCTAAGGTTACAAGCAAGGCTGCAATTGCAACCGCAGCTTCTGTTATGACTTACAAGATCACATCTGTTAAGTCCGGTGCTTTCAAGAATTCTGCTAAGCTTAAGAAGTTCAGCTTTAAGAAGGCTACAAACGTTAAGGCACTTCCTTCTAAGGTATTCATGAACTGCAAGAAGCTCAAGACAGTAGAACTTAGCAAGAAGATGAAGAAGATTCCTGCTAAGGCATTTATGGGATGTAAGAAGCTTACAACCATCAAGTGCAATGCAAAGCTGAAATCTGTAAGCAAGACTGCATTCAAGAAGTGCAAGAAGAAAATTAAGATTACAGGTAAGAGCAAGAAAGCAAACAAGAAGAAAATTAAGAAGGTATACAAGAAGGTAAAATAATTACCGGACGGTAGATTTTCTGAAATAACGGGATGCCGTATCTGAGCGATCAGGTGCGGCATCCTTTTTTGTGGAAACGAAGTTGAACAACAAAATGGCTGCTTATTTTCGGTCTACACGCGTAGGACTTAGTGAAATCGGCATTTCTACTATATATGGTAAAAATATTTAAAAACACATACAATATCTTGTGGACTTTTGGCGACGGGTTTGCTATAATCGTCTGTAGACGCGCTTGCGAAAAGTCCGTTCGGTACGAGAAAACGGGCTGTTTTCAATATATAGGAAAATGCTTGTAACGTGGTGGGATGCCAACGAGAATTGCGAAGCAATTCTTGGAGGGCAAAACGCCGGTTTTGCCCTTTTTCAATATATAGGAAGGGGCATGGGCTCGCAGGCAGGGGTGAACAAAATGAAGAAAGAAGAGGTGTTTTGGGACAATGAAAGTAACAAAAAGGGACGGAAGAGTTGTTGACTATGACAGAAATAAGATCGTGATCGCTATTCAGAAAGCAAACGTGGAGGTAGACCGCTATGAGCAGGTTTCTGAGGAGACGATCGATGCCATTGTTGCCAGCATTGAAAATAAAAGAACGGATAACCTTATGGTGGAGGATATCCAGGATATGATCGAACAGAAGCTTATGGCAGAGCGTAAGTATGAGCTTGCCAAAAAGTACATTATATACCGCTACACCAGAGAAATGGTTCGCCGTGCCAACACCACAGACGATTCCATCATGAGCCTGATCAAGAACAGTAATAAGGATGTTATGGAGGAGAACTCTAACAAGAATGCATATATTGCGTCTACGCAGCGAGATCTGATCGCCGGTGAGGTGTCAAAGGATCTGACCAAGCGTATCCTCTTGCCGGAGAAGATCATTAAGGCACATGAGGACGGTGTGATCCATTTCCATGATATGGATTATTATCTGCAGAGCATTTTTAACTGCTGTCTGATCAACATCGGTGATATGCTTGAGAATGGAACGGTCATGAACGGAAAGCTGATCGAGAGCCCGAAGAGCTTCCAGGTTGCATGTACCGTTATGACACAGATTATTTCCGCAGTTGCCAGCAGCCAGTACGGCGGTCAGTCTGTTGACATCCGCCACTTAGGCAAGTATCTGCGCAAGACCAGAGATAAATATGAGCGCCACTACAAAGAAAAGTACGGAGATATTATTTCCGATGAAGTCAGGGAGCGTTTTATTGATGACCGGCTCCGTGATGAGCTTCGTTCCGGCGTGCAGACGATCCAGTACCAGATCAACACTCTGATGACCACAAACGGACAGTCTCCGTTTGTCACATTGTTCCTGAATCTGGATAAGGATGATCCGTATATCGAAGAGAATGCGATGATCATAGAGGAGATCTTAAAGCAGCGTATCGAGGGCATTAAGAATGAGAAGGGTGTCTATGTGACACCGGCATTCCCGAAGCTGATCTATGTGTTGGATGAGCATAATTGCTTAAAAGGCGGAAAGTATGATTACCTCACCAAGCTTGCGGTAAAGTGCAGTGCCAAGAGAATGTATCCGGATTATGTTTCTGCCAAGATGATGCGTGAGAACTATGAGGGAAATGTATTCTCCTGTATGGGTTGTCGGAGCTTTTTAACACCATGGAAGGACGAGAATGGTAATTATAAGTTTGAGGGACGCTTCAATCAGGGCGTTGTCAGCCTGAACCTGCCACAGATCGGTATTCTGGCAGAGGGCGATGAGGAGAAGTTCTGGGCGCTGTTAGAGGAACGTCTGGCACTGTGCTTCGAGGCTCTGATGTGTCGTCATCATGCACTGGAGGGAACCCTTTCCAATGTAAGTCCGATCCACTGGCAGTATGGTGCGATCGCCCGCCTTAAGAAGGGGGAGCCGATCGACAAGCTTCTGCATGACGGTTATTCCACAATTTCTCTGGGATATATCGGATTGTACGAGGTAACAAAGCTTATGACAGGTGTCAGCCATACCGACCCGAAGGGAACGAATTTTGCATTGCGTCTGATGAAGCGTCTTCGTCTGGCATGTGATACCTGGAAACTTGAGACAGGTCTTGGATTTGGACTGTACGGAACACCGGCAGAGAGTCTGTGTTATCGCTTTGCAGAGATTGACAAGAAACGCTTCGGTGAGATTCCGGATGTCACCGACAAGGGCTATTACACCAATTCTTATCATGTGGATGTCAGAGAGAAAATCGATGCGTTCGAGAAGTTCCGCTTTGAAAGCCAGTTCCAGAAGATATCTTCCGGCGGTGCGATTTCTTATGTGGAGATTCCGAATATGCGCCATAATCTGGAAGCACTCGAGGATGTGGTACGGTTTATCTATGATAATATCCAGTATGCGGAGTTTAACACAAAGTCGGATTACTGCCATGTCTGCGGATATGACGGTGAGATCATTATCAACGATGATCTGGAGTGGGAGTGTCCACAGTGTCATAATAAGGACAAGAATAAAATGAACGTTACAAGACGTACCTGTGGATATCTTGGAGAGAATTTCTGGAATGTCGGAAAGACAAAGGAGATCAACGCAAGAACGCTTCACCTGTAAAAGAAGGCGGGAGTAATCCGCAGTGTCCGTGAGGGAAAAGGAGCAAATGCCCTGCGCCCGCTGCAGTGTTCTGCGGAATCATAGTTATGGAATCATAAAAGAAGTAGTTTCTGTCAGTGTGACCGGAATGGTAAAAATGGATTTGGAAACCGTCCCGGAAGCACTGGCAGATTGTTCTGTCAGAACGCCTTTTTTGTTCAGGCGGCATTTCATTTTCAGGGAGTCCACGGAACCTGTAACGTGTTTCAGTTCCTCGGTATTCATGGAAGCCTGTTCGATGATCCTGCTGAAGTAGTAGGACGCGGTTTCGCCCGGCAGTGTAAACGAATAAATCGTATCGCTGTCGTCGGTGGTTATCTTCATATTTTCAAGTTGTGAGGAGGCATCCTGCATAATATCCGAGATAAAGGTAACCATGGAAAGTACCTCCTCCGGGGAACGCTCAGTTTTTGTTTTCTCCTTGCCGTTATCGGAGCAGTACAGTCCGTTACGGTAGGCGGAACGAGTTTTCTCTGTTTTGCCGCGGGAGGTTGTTTTTGTTGTCATATCAAGCTTCAGATTGTCGCGGTCATCGGCTCCGGTCACATGAGCGTGCGCCGAGAGAACGCGTTTGCCCTTGATCAGTCTGCCCTTCAGATTGATCGTAGCGTCGGTATCCACATGAAAGGACGGTTCGTTTAAGATCTGCTCAAAGGCATAGTAGATTTTCCCCTCAGGTGAATCCGGATCCGGTGTTGTTTCCGGAAGGGGAGTCTCTGATGCATTTGTCCGGCTGCCCGGACCGGAGGTCGTGACTGGTGCGGCTGTCTGCGGGGAAGCCTTTTGATGATGACGGTAGAGTGCGATCCCTTCTGCGGTGATCAGACACACAACAAGCAGGGTACACAGAATATATTTTACAGATGATTTCTTCATATGGATACCTCCGTTCACAGGTGGAATGGCAGCGGTGTTACAGAAGACAGACACTGCCGTATAAGATAGATTATAGTAGTATTTTGAATATGGGTCAAAACAAATTTAAAAGGAGTCGATCAGATGAATTATGCAGAAATAAAACGATGTGATGTGGCGAACGGACCGGGGGTGCGTGTGTCCTTGTTTGTCAGTGGCTGTACCCATCACTGCAAAGAATGCTTCAATAAAGAAACATGGGATTTCGGGTTTGGAAAGCCGTTTACACAGGATACGATCGATGAGATCCTGAAGCTGTTAAGTCCGGGTTATATCAAGGGCATTACGCTGCTTGGCGGAGAGCCGATGGAACATGTGAACCAGCAGGGACTTCTGCCGTTGCTGCGCCAGATCAGGGAAAAGCTGCCGGACAAGACCGTATGGTGCTTTACCGGATATGATTACGAGAAGGACGTGATCGGCAGGATGGTTTCGGAATGGGAGGAGACGAAAGAATTTCTTTCCTATCTGGATGTGCTGGTGGACGGTGAGTTTAAGATCGAACAGAAGGATCTGGGACTGATCTTTAAGGGGTCTGCCAACCAGCGCACGATCCTGGTGCAGGAATCACTTGCGGCAGGGCATATTGTATACTGGGATCCGCAAAATCCGTAAGAAACTGATAAAATTGTATGAAATCCCAAAGAAATCCCAAAAAGGCTTGAAATTTTAGGACAAGTCCGCTACAATAATGAGTGGGTTGTGACTGCGAGGTAATCGGGCAGTTATGAGAAATGCTTAATTACTGCACAGCGCCAGCAGTGACAGTATATTATAAATTATATTTTAGGAGGAATTAAAAATGGCAGTAAAAGTTGCAATTAACGGTTTTGGTCGTATCGGACGTCTTGCTTTCAGACAGATGTTTGGTGCAGAGGGTTATGAAGTAGTAGCTATCAACGATCTGACAAGCCCAAAGATGCTTGCTCATCTGTTAAAGTATGATTCATCACAGGGTAAGTATGAGAAGGCTGACACAGTTTCAGCTGGAGAGGATTCCATCACAGTTGATGGTAAGGAGATTAAGATCTATGCATTCCCTGATGCAAACAACTGCCCATGGGGCGAGCTTGGTGTAGACGTTGTTCTTGAGTGTTCAGGTTTCTACACATCTAAGGAGAAAGCACAGGCTCACATCAACGCTGGTGCTCGTAAGGTTGTTATTTCTGCTCCTGCAGGAAATGATCTTCCTACTATCGTTTACAACACAAACCATGAGACACTTAAGGCTGAGGATAACATCATTTCTGCAGCTTCTTGTACAACAAACTGTCTTGCACCTATGGCTGACGCTCTTAACAAGTACGCAGCTATCCAGTCTGGTATCATGGTAACAATCCATGCTTACACAGGTGATCAGATGACTCTTGATGGTCCTCAGAGAAAGGGTGACCTCAGAAGATCCCGTGCAGCAGCAGTTAACATCGTTCCTAACAGCACAGGTGCTGCAAAGGCTATCGGCCTTGTTATCCCAGAGCTGAACGGAAAGCTCATCGGATCTGCACAGCGTGTTCCTACCCCTACAGGTTCTACCACAATTCTTACAGCTGTATGTAAGGGTTCTGATATCACAGTTGAGGGTATCAACGCAGCTATGAAGGCAGCAGCAAACGAGTCATTCGGTTACAACGAGGATCAGATCGTTTCATCTGATATCGTTGGTATGAGATTCGGTTCTCTGTTCGATGCTACACAGACAATGGTAAACAAGGTTGCTGATGACCTCTATGAGGTACAGGTAGTATCTTGGTATGATAACGAGAATTCTTACACATCTCAGATGGTAAGAACAATCAAGTACTTCTCAGAGCTTGCATAATTTGATCTGAGGTGCTTAGCCGGACAGGCTGTTAGCATTTGCTGACGGATACTTATCCGGTGCATTGGATGATCCATGTACGGGTCCGGTCTTTCATTGGACCGGGCTCGTTTTTCTTTTCTTCTGTATTTTTTAGAAGATATGATTAATTATTAGGAGGAATATAACATGTTAAATAAGAAATCTGTTGATGATATCAACGTAAAAGGCAAGAAGGTTCTGGTTCGCTGTGACTTCAACGTACCACTTGATGCTGACTTAAACATCACTGACGAGAACCGTCTTGTAGCTGCTCTGCCTACAATCAAGAAGCTGATCGCTGACGGTGGACAGATCATTCTCTGTTCTCACCTTGGTAAGCCTAAGGGAGAGCCAAAGCCAGAGCTTTCTTTAGCACCTGTTGCTAAGAGACTTGCTGAGCTTCTTGGACAGGAAGTAAAGTTTGCTGCTGATGCTAACGTTGTTGGTGACAACGCAAAGGCTGCTGTTGCTGCAATGAAGGACGGCGACGTTGTACTTCTTGAGAACACACGTTACAGAGCTGAGGAGACAAAGAACGGAGAGGCTTTCTCAGAGGAGCTTGCATCTCTGGCTGATGTATTCGTAAACGATGCATTCGGTACTGCTCACAGAGCACACTGCTCTAACGTTGGTGTTACAGAGTTCATCCGTAAGAAGGGTGGAGACTGCGCTGTTGGATATCTGATGCAGAAGGAGATCGATTTCCTTGGTAATGCAGTAAACAATCCGGAGCGTCCATTCGTAGCAATTCTTGGTGGTGCTAAGGTATCTTCCAAGATCTCTGTTATCGAGAACCTTCTTGACAAGGTTGACACACTGATCATCGGTGGTGGTATGGCTTACACATTCATGGCTGCTCACGGTGAGGAAGTTGGTAAGTCACTCCTTGAGGAGGATTACAAGGATTATGCTCTTAAGATGGAGAAGAAGGCAGAGGAGAAGGGCGTTAAGCTTCTGATCCCTATTGATACAACTGTTGCTGATGACTTCTCTAACGATGCAAACATCAAGATCGTTGGTCGTGGAGAGATCCCTGCTGATATGGAGGGTCTTGATATCGGACCTAAGACAGCAGAGCTTTTCGCAAATGCGGTAGCAGGTGCTAAGACTGTTGTTTGGAACGGACCAATGGGCTGCTTTGAGATGCCAAACTTCGCAAAGGGTACGATCGCAGTTGCTGAGGCAATGGCTAAGCTTGAGGGTGCTACAACGATCATCGGTGGCGGTGACAGTGCAGCAGCATGTAACCAGCTTGGTTTCGGCGACAAGATGACTCATATCTCTACCGGTGGTGGAGCTTCTCTTGAGTTCCTTGAGGGTAAGGATCTTCCTGGTGTAGTTGCAGCAGACGATAAATAATCAGATTCATATAAGGAGATAGTACAATGGCTAGAAGAAGAATTATTGCCGGCAACTGGAAAATGAACAAGACTCCTAGTGAGGCAGTTGCTTTAGTAAATGAGTTAAAGGACTTAGTAGTAAACGATGACGTTGATGTTGTTTACTGTGTACCTGCAATCGATATCGTTCCTGTCGTAGAGGCAGTTAAGGGAACAAACGTAGCAGTAGGTGCTGAGAATATGTACTTTGAGGAGAGCGGAGCTTACACAGGTGAGATTTCCGCACCAATGCTTGTAGATGCAGGCGTTAAGTATGTGATCCTTGGTCACTCAGAGCGTCGTGATTACTTCAAGGAGGACGATGTACTTCTTAACAAGAAAGTAAAGAAGGCATTCGAGGCCGGTCTTACACCAATCCTTTGCTGTGGTGAGTCACTGGAGCAGAGAGAGCTCGGCGTAACAATGGACTGGATCCGTCTTCAGATCAAGTCTGATCTTGCCGGTGTTGCAGCAGATCAGGTTAAGAGCATGGTAATTGCTTACGAGCCAATCTGGGCTATCGGAACAGGCAAGACTGCTACTTCTGATCAGGCACAGGAGGTATGTAAGGGTATCCGTGATCTCATCGCTGAGATTTATGATACTGATACAGCAGAGGCTGTCCGCATCCAGTACGGTGGATCTATGAATGCCGGAAATGCAGCAGAGCTTCTTGCTAAGCCGGATATCGACGGTGGTCTTATCGGTGGTGCATCCCTTAAGGCTGATTTCGGTAAGGTAGTAAACGCGTAAACATGATGCAAAGGAGTCAATATCTTTGATCCCGATGTTATGATATTACGCTGCTATCTTTTGGATTAGTAATGATATAAAACGCCATGAAATGCGTTCAATGTATATAGATATCATTGAACTGTGTTTCGTGGCGTTTTCTTTTAAATCTCAGGCAGCTCTTGTTATTGACGAATGCGAGGGAATCTTGTATACTCAAGGATGGTAGAAGTGAAAGTCCGCTGCCGGTGCTGTGGCGCGGCGATAACAGACAGAGACAGCACAGAAAAGAGGAATAGAGATTATGAGTCAGAAACCAGTTGTATTGATGGTATTAGATGGATACGGATTAAATGACAAGGTTGAGGGAAATGCGATCGCACAGGCGAACACACCTGTAATGGACAAGCTGATGGCAGAGTATCCGTTTGTCAAAGGAAATGCAAGCGGTCTTGCAGTAGGTCTTCCGGATGGTCAGATGGGTAACTCAGAGGTTGGTCACATGAATATCGGTGCCGGTCGCGTGATCTATCAGGAGCTGACACGTATTTCAAAGTCAATCGACGATGGCGATTTCTTCGAGAACGAAGAGCTTTTAGCTGCCATTGAGAATGTTAAGAAGAATGGCTCAGATCTTCATTTATATGGTCTGCTTTCTGATGGTGGTGTACACAGTCATAATACACACCTGTACGGACTGTTGGAGTTAGCAAAGAAGAATGGCGTGGAGAATGTATATGTTCACTGCTTCTTAGATGGTCGTGACACACCGCCTGCATCCGGTAAGGAATATGTAGAGCAGCTTCAGGCAAAGATCGACGAGATCGGTGTTGGTCATATTGCCAGCCTGCATGGCCGCTACTATGCAATGGATCGTGATACGAACTGGGATCGTGTTGAGAAGTCCTACGCTGCACTTGTATATGGTGAGGGCGTAAAGGCAGAGAATGCTGTTCAGGCAATGGCTGATTCCTATGCCAACGATAAGACAGATGAGTTCGTTGTTCCTACCGTCATCGAGAAGGACGGCAAGCCTCTGGCAACGATCAAGGACGGTGATTCCGTGATCTTCTTTAACTTCCGTCCGGATCGCGCAAGAGAGATTACCCGTAGCTTCTGTGATGAGGAGTTCACAGGCTTTGAGCGCAAGAAAGGCTTCCTGAAGCTGACATATGTATGCTTCGTTGATTATGATGATACAATTGGCAACAAGCTTGTTGCATTTAAGAAAGAATCCGTAGAGAATACGTTTGGTGAGTTCCTTGCAGCCAATGGAAAGACACAGCTTCGTCTGGCTGAGACAGAGAAGTACGCGCATGTTACATTCTTCTTCAATGGCGGAGTAGAGGAGCCGAATAAGGACGAGGAGCGTTCCCTTGTGAAGTCTCCATCCGTAGCAACCTACGATCTGCAGCCGGAAATGAGTGCTCCGGAGGTCAGCAGACGACTGAATGAGGCAATTGGTTCCGGAAAGTATGATGTGATCGTCATCAACTTCGCAAACCCTGACATGGTAGGTCATACCGGTGTGATCCCTGCAGCTATCAAGGCAGTTGAGGCAGTGGATGGGTGTGTCGGTTCTGCAGTTGAGGCAATCAAGAAGGCAGACGGCGTTCTGTTTATTTGTGCCGATCACGGAAATGCAGAGAAGATGATCGATTACGAGACCGGCGAGCCACATACCGCTCACACAACCAATCCGGTACCGTTTATTCTTGTCAACTATGACGAGTCGTATACACTTCGTGAGGGCGGATGCCTTGCAGATATCGCTCCGACACTGATCGAGGTTATGGGTATGGAGCAGCCAAAGGAAATGACAGGAAAGTCACTCCTGATTAAGAAATAATTGTCTTGACGGGCAGAATATGGGTAGATCAAAAAATCTACCCGTTATAGAAAAAACTTCTTGAAATGATGGGACACATGTGCTATCATTAAGTAGTTGTTGTGTAACATCATGACAAATTTAAGTTACATTGGATTAAATTGGAGGTTTTTCGATGATCAACATTATTCATGGCATTTTATTAATTCTTTATATTATTGATTGTATTGCATTGACGGTTGTTGTATTGATGCAGGAAGGTAAGCAGGCTGGTCTGACCGGCGCTATCAGTGGTGCTGCAGAGTCATACTGGGGCAAGAACAAAGGTCGTTCCATGGAGGGCGGACTTGTACTCGCAACCAGAATTATGGCTGTACTTTTTGTTGTATTCTCACTGTTGCTGAACCTTAATATCTTCAGCTAAAGCGGATTGCTTTACGGAGGATCAGTACGATAGAAAATTATGCCGTCTCATGGGTATTTCCGTGAGGCGGTTTTTTGGAATTAGGGAGGTTTTGCGCCTGCAGCCCGGAGTTTGCGGGACGAGAAAGGAATGTAAGATATTATGGTACAGGAAGAATTTGAAGAGAAAAAGAAAATGATCGAGGAGTTTGTGGGCTCCAAGGGATACCGCAGTATGTCTGTGAAAGAGATGGCGATGGTGCTTCAGGTGCCGTCCCGTGACAAGAAGGATTTCCGTGAGGTGTTAGACGCGCTGGCGAGGGAAGGCAAGATCAGCATTGATCTGAAAGGGAAGATCAAGCCGCTTCCGGCAGATGTCAAGGTCGGAAAGTATATGGCGACACAGCGCGGCTTTGGTTTTGTGCGCGTGGAAGGAGAGGATGACGATATTTTCATTCCGGGTTCCTATACCAAGAGCGCACTGGATGGCGATACCGTGCAGGTACTTGTCAAAAAGGAAGGCGGCGAAGGCAAACGGCGCGAGGGTCAGGTGCTTAATATTCTTGAACGGGGCAACAGTGTTCTTGTCGGAACCTATACACGCAGCCGTAATTTTGGCTTTGTGACGCCGGATAATCAGAAATTTACCAAGGATATTTATGTTGCGAAAGCAGAGAGCAAGGGGGCGGTGACCGGTCATAAGGTTGTTGTCGAGATTACGGATTTTGGCGATGAGCAGCGTAAGCCTGAGGGACGTGTTCTGGAGATTCTGGGACATGTCAATGATCCGGGTGTTGATATTCTTTCCGTGATCAAGGCATACGGTCTTCCGGAGGAGTATCCGGATGATGTGATGAAGCAGATCGAGAATATTCCGGATGAGGTGGAAGAGAAGGAGAAGGCTGGAAGAGCCGATTTCAGAGATCTTCAGACAGTTACGATCGATGGTGAGGATGCAAAGGATCTGGATGATGCCATCACCATTTCCAAGGAAGGGAATATGTACCATCTGGGTGTTCATATCGCCGATGTCAGTCAGTATGTGACGGAAGGGTCACCGCTTGACAAGGAAGCGTTAAAACGAGGTACCAGCATTTATCTGGTAGACCGCGTTATCCCAATGATCCCGCACAAGCTGTCCAACGGCATCTGCTCCTTGAATCAGGGCGTTGACCGTCTGGCGCTGTCCTGTATGATGGACATCAACGAAAAGGGTGAGATCGTAAAGCACAAGATCTGTGAATCAGTGATCAATGTAACAAGACGTATGTCCTATACAAGTGTGCATAAGATCATCGAAGAGAAGGATGAGGCGGAGCGTAAGGAATACGAAGAGCTGATTCCGATGTTTGAGTTGATGTATGAGCTGGCAGATATCCTGCAGGCGAGACGGGAGAAGAGAGGCTCTATTGATTTTGATTTCCCGGAGGCAAAGATCATTCTCGATGAGAAAGGAAAGCCGATCGATGTGAAGGAATACGAGCGGACGCAGGCGAACCGCATTATTGAGGAGTTTATGCTGGCAGCCAACCAGACGGTCGCTGAGGAGTATTTCTGGAACGAGCTTCCGTTTGTATATCGTACACATGAGACGCCGGACATGGAGAAAATCCAGAATCTGGCACTCTTTATCGAGAATTTTGGGTATACTTTAAAGATCAAGGAGGATGAGATTCATCCGAAGGAGGTTCAGAAGCTGATGCGTTCCATCGCCGGCAAGCCGGAGGAGGGACTGATCGGCAGGCTGGCACTTCGTTCCATGAAGCAGGCGAGATATACGACAGAGTGTGAGGGGCATTTCGGACTTGCACTTAAGTATTACTGCCACTTTACCTCGCCGATCCGCCGTTATCCGGATCTGCAGATCCACCGCATCATCAAGGAGAATATCCACGGC
>ULUD01041816.1_pt1 | contig 60376 bp, 50 predicted proteins | sample 1958191 | NCBI WGS metagenome assembly ULUD01 (sample SAMEA4835751, study PRJEB28245) | human gut metagenome | biome: gut microbiome; material: fecal sample | place: Denmark | collected 2008 | reverse complement strand
AATGATTATGGATTCTGGTATTTCTCGGAGTCCGTCCGGCCTGATATGCTCCGGTTATTTAGATCCATGCACGAATTATTTACAGCCCAAAAACCTTTCGATCAGTTGGGTGTTTCCTCCAAGCCTATAAAAATCGTATATGGTAATAAAGAAATAGCTCTGGATAATGAAGATAACTGGTTCTTTCGATTCTCGAAAGTACATATAAAAAGTGTTTGAGAGAAGAATGAGGAAAGTTTACTGGTTATCAGTTACTTTCCTCATTTTGGTTAAAAGTGGCGAGGACAGAGGAAGACAGGAATACGACAAGATGAGACAGAGGAACGTTACCTATCCGTAACCTATACCCCAAATGGGGAATGTTGAGGTTCGGAAGAATGAGGAAGGTTACGAATTGAATTTGAACGCTCTGATTTATAGTGAGTTACTAATGAGTAACGTAAGATTTTTGGTTACGAACCAAATTTGCCGTGTTCTGCCGTGAAATGCGTAGCAAGAAAAGACTCTTCATGTATTAATTTTGAACGCAAAAAAGAATGACGTTATGAAGAGTACATTTTCAATTATCTTCTACCTCAAAAGACAGGTAGTAAAGAAAGATGGTACTGTTCCAGTTATGGGACGTATCACAGTGGACGGAACACAGTCGCAGTTCAGTTGCAAGACAACTGCCAATCCAAATTTGTGGGACACCAAGGGCGGACGCATGATAGGTAAGAGTATGCAGGCCTTGGAAGTGAACCGCAAATTGGACAAGATGCGTGTGAGTATCAGTAAGCATTATCAGGAGATTATGGACAGGGACAACTTCGTCACTGCCGACAAGGTGAAGAACGCCTTTCTTGGCTTGGAGTATCGTTGCCATACACTGATGAAAGTCTATTTCCAAAGCCGTGATGAAATGGAAAAGCAATATAAGGCTGGCATAAAGTCTTTGAGCTCATTCACAAGATACAGAATAGGATGTGCCTATGTCGGTGAGTTCTTGCAATCGCATTATCATGTCAAGGATATTGCTTTGAAAGAGTTGTCGCTGCCTTTTATCACGGACTACGAGACTTTTCTCAGAACCGAAAAGCACTTGAAGATAAACTCTGCGATGGTGTTTGTCCGCAATCTCCGTGCAATGGTATTCCGCGCCATAGATAATGAGTGGCTTGTAAAAGATTCCTAAGACATCACCAAATTTTTGAGAGTTTTTTTGTGTTAAAATAAGCAAAACACCCCCCAACAAGCATATAGGCATACCTACCCCTGTAGCAGAAGAAGGCATTTTTAACTTTTCTGTTACAAAAAAACGACACAGAACTCTTTCTTTTAATAGCTTTTTGCTCGATTCCTAATTAGTTATCCGTGTCTGTCCTCACAAGACTATAAGAGACAATGGTACATTGTCATAGTTCACTTGCTTTGGACTTTTCAATATGTAAGTTCTTTCTGTCGTCAGAGGTGTTCAACACTTCCCATTTTCTCTTTTGCTTGCCTATGGCAAACATTCTGCGAATGAGCTTAAACTTGACGGCATTCAATGCCTTACGCTTAGTATCAGAATCTTTTCTGCCTCCTAACTTTCGATTATAAAATATTTGCATTTCCACATCGTACTCAACAGCTCTCAATGCTGCCATAGACAGGTCAGCTTTCACTTGACCATTACAGTGTGCGGAAGGTCGGGCACGCCATTTCACACTGGTACCAGAAGTGTGACAGCATGGAGCTACGCCAACATATCTCGCATATTGCCGAGCTGTGTCAAAAGCGGTAAAGTTTCGTGTGATGGCAATTATGTTTGTTGCATTGACAAAACCAATTCCTGGTATCGTCAACAAATTCTGAAAAGTGTCAAGGACATCTTCCTCCTTGGACATTAATTCACACTCTTCCTGATCTATCTTCTCAATGTCATGATTGAGCTTTTTAATGTAACTCTCATACATGGCAGAATCCTCTTTCGTTTCAAACATCTGCATTCGGTTCATAAAGTTTGTCCGTTGCTCTACAAGGAACTTACGCTCATTGACAAGTTGCTTCAACTGTTGCATAGCCTTGCTTGGCAACTTGTATGGCTTGGCACATTCCGTGCCATCATAACGATAGAGGAAGTCAGCTATCTTTGCAGAGTCATTCTTGTCACTCTTATCTATTGTCCCCATAGGATGATGTTTTACTATACGTGTACTAAGCATACAGAAAGAGTAATTCTTGGACGTGAGGAATTTTTCCAAGTCCAAGGAGTAGCAACCTGTAAATTCCATGCCAAACAGGGCTTGGGAAAGTACCACACGGCTCTTTTTGAGCCATGAGCACATATCGCCAAATCCCTTGCGAGTGTTGTTGAACACCTCATGAGGGAACATTTTGATGTTGGTGTCCTCACGAAATATAGATACATCTATGACCTTTTTAGAGATGTCAATGCCTACAAATGATTTATTTTTCATATCTTTGCACCGCTTTACGAAAGGAACTCTCTATGTCAGGATAAGCCAAATCTTTTAAAAGCTGGTACGGACAGCTAATTCCCTAAAAGGCACTGAGTCTGACATTTCGGGCAGAGGAGACTATATCAAGGGAAAGGGCTTTGCCTAAGATTAAAAAGTTCACTACCTCTGTCTGGAGTTCCTTCCTTTTGAGGATTCCTCGCAAAGGTAGTGCCAAAAGCAACCAAGAGACTCTATCATGGTATAGTAATGGTCTTAAAACACTGTTAGTTCACTCATGGTTGCTTGTTTTTCCCATTTCGATAATTGTCCGTCTCCACATACGGAGTACCTCGTTTTATAACGGCAAACATACGGAGTATCATCTTAAACTTGATTGCATTAAACACTATTCCACTGCATTTTTCCTTTCTCTTGCGTTCCCAGTAATCTCTGATGTTCGGAATGTGCTGCATGCAAACCAAACAGGCAATGGACAAATCTGCCTTTGCCTGTTTAAAGCCTTTCTTAGAGACTGACGAGCCTTTTCTCACAGATGTACCGGATTCTTTCTTGAAAGGAGCGACACCAATATAGCAAGCGTATTTACGTGGGTTATCTATTGCTATGAAGTTTTCGGTCAATACAATGGTTTCAAGAGCGACAACACGCCCAATACCAGGTATTGATGTCAGCAGGGAAAAGTTCTTGTTGATGTCCGCATCTTCTTTTATGTACATGTCAATTTCATTGTCTATGCCTTTAAGTGCATCATTGAGCGTTTTAAGTTGCCCGTTCTTACGTTCCACAGACAAATCTGTGTCATACGCACATATATCATGAAGCTGCTGCTTGTAAAGGACTGACTGCTTGACTGTCTGCTTGCGTTCCGCCAAAAGCCTCTTCAACTTAAAATATACAGGAGGAGGAAGTTTTGATGGGTTGCGAAGAATCTTTCTGTGATTCTGCTCACAGTAAATGGCTATGCGGAAAGAATCAAGCTCGTCAGTCTTGATGCGGTCAAGCGAACGCAGTCCATCATCCAAGTCTGGCTCAAAGCGATGCATCTTGCGAGGTTCCACCATCCTATAGATATAATGTTTCTCTTCCAACCACAGTCTAAAGTTTTGGGTGTAAAGTCCTGTATATTCCATACAGAACAAGACTATATCAAACCTCTTGCTTACCTTTGCCACCCATGAACCGATTTTCTTGAAACCTGCATTGTTGTTGCTCACCTTTATATGGGCATTCTTCCAATCAATGCTTTCTCCGTCATAATAAGCAAGGTCGAGAGTCTGCTTTGAGACATCCACGCCTATGTAAAGTTCTTTATCCATAATTTTAACATTTAATAATTAAATGGAATCAAGAAAGTTGGCTGGATTGTATAAGGACTATGACATGAGAAAGGGCATACCTTGAAAGAAAGATAGTTCACCTTAACACCCATTAACCAAATATCCTAACTTGATTCCTGGGTGCAAAGGTAAAAGAAAGAAAGTGGCGGAACGAATTTTCATCGCTCCGCCGATATGGATTTCATGTCGTTGCAACCATTCGTTGCTCTATAAGTCTTGCATTGCTGTTCACCAAGTTGATGATGTCGGCATGATGTTCGGTATCCTTGTTCTGTAGTCCGTGGCATTGTACGACTTTCATCTGTTCGAGTGAAAACTCCACGGTCTCAACCCTTTGTTCGGCTATTCTTGCTGAGAAGATGATGCAGTCGGGATTGAGTGAATAGTTTGTACCGCTGCCTACGCAATGATGCATCGCCTTGCCCTCAAGAACGTGCTCCCTGACGCTTTCAAGCATTCTCACCACGATATTGCCGTCCGTGAACATTAAACCGAAGAAACGGCTCTTCATTTCCTTGAACTTGTCCTCGTTCTTCAATGCCTTGCGTATCTCCTCCTCGGTGCGCTCCTTTTCTTTCTTGGCTCTGATTTTCTCGGATATTCTGTCGTGCTCGGCTTCAAGGTTGTCGGGGCAAATGTAATGTGGACTTCTGATGTCCTTGCCCATTTCTACCAACATACAGATGTAGTCCGCCCATTTGCCGATGTCTGTAATAAGGTAATGGTTGCGGTTGGCTATCTTGTAGGCATTCCAACAAGTTTCCAAGTGCCGTGGATGGTCTATGAAGTGGCGGACGTGTCCGTAACGACATTGTTTCATCATCGTTTCGATGCGGTGGTCTGTCAGCATCGCCTTGAACAATGTAAGCGGTTCGATGCCGTGAAACGCTCCGTCAAAGCCGTTGCGCCATATCTGAGGAATGACTTTCATATCGGGGCAGACCGGAAATGAGGCAATATGCTGATAGGTGGTGTTGTCCTTGCGCAGTTCAATGTCGGAGTCGTAGCAGAACGTGTCCATATAGATACCCATTGTGCGCTTACGTGCCATAACCTCCACCTTGCCTTTCTCGTTCATCCAATAGCGTGCCACCTCCCAACAATAAATGTCTGCCTTTTGTCCCTTGCGGTAATAGGCTTTCATCTGATATGCTCGCATAAGTTGTAGTCCCTTGCGCTCGGTGAGTACGCAGAAATAGGTAGAAGACATTGCCTTCTGTCGCTTGGTGCGCTGCACTTCCAACTTTGCCTTACACTTCGGGCAGACACATTTGTCCGCATCCTCGTCCGTAGTCCAAGTGTGTCCGCAGTCCATGCAGGTGGTCTGTCCGTGCTTCAACTGAAAGGCATAGTGGTCAAGACATTCACGGAATGCCCATTGCATTTGCGCTCCCTTGATAGGTCGTAACCCCTTGTTTGAGGTTACGACTTGCTTCTGATATTTCGTTCTTGGTTTCATAACGTGTCGAATAATGATGGTTGGTGTACTTCTGTTTCCGTTCTCTGTGAGATGCGCTTGGCGGTATCTCTGTTACGCATCTTGTTCATCTGCTCTTGCTGATATTGGCGGATAGCTTCCTGTCTTGCTTGTGCCTTCTCCTCCTCTGTGAGTTCAATGTGGTGGTTAACAGACACTTGGCAGTTCAATGGTTTTTCTACCTCGATGTCCTTCTCCTCGTAGTAGTGGATGGCTTGCCCATATATCTCGTCATCGCAAAAGCCGTTGCAACCGCTCTTCTGTACCCAATTAAGGATATAGGTGACGCAATCGTCTATGTTCTTGTCGGGGTTGTCATACTTGGCTGCAAAGAGTTCGTCCTCCATAGCACGCTCCTCCAAATAGGCTTGTATGGTTCTCTTGAAATATTCTGTAGTGTTCATATCTGATGTTGTTAAAGGGGTTGTTACTCATGATAGATGATGTCGCAGTCCTCAACTTCTGTAGGCAGTCCGAAGAACGGATAATGGCTGAAGTAAGGTCCTGTGCACATGTCATCGTTGTATCTCGGACTTACTATCTCAATATTGTTCTTGCGTATGGCTTCGTCCACCATACGGATTTCCTCGTCCGTCAGTCCGCTTGCATCGCCATTGATGATGTAGCAGAGTGACCATGTAGGTATCGCTTCAATGCTTCTGTTCATATCGCTTGTACTTTAAAGTGTTAATAACCAAATGAATGTTCCAATCAGTACCACCATAGAAAGAATGGAAATGATGATACCGAAGATGAACTTCACAATTCCCAATATGACTTCACCGACCATGCAGAGAGCCATATATCCCAACCAAGCCACCAAAGTGATGAGGGTTGAGCCGACTGCGGAGAGTAATCTCCACCAAGTCTGTGTTATGTTGATGTTTGTTGTCATATAGCCTTGAATTAAATTTATTTGCGGTTCCAGGAACTGAAGGGAAGTTCTCGTTTCTTCACCTTTTGTCGCTCCCTTTTCCGACATTTTTTTTTGCGTCTTCCTGTCGCATCGGTCGTTTCGTTTCAGGTGCCTTTCAAGGGCGGCGAGGCTGGAAATACAAGGTTTTTCGGAAAAATACTACCCAACGGTGTGGAGATTTTTTCGAAAACCGAAGGCTCGACCTTTTATTTCCAAAGCCCGCTGCCATACCTTTGCACCTGCACGATAACGGTTGATGCCAAAAGGAAAGACCTTGTGGAGGAAAGAAAATCAGAGCGGCAAATGAAAATAGAAACTTCACGGAAGTTTTGGACAGCACGATTATCGCATACTCATTTCTGAGAAATGGATATAAATACTGTTTTGCATATGTTTTTAGGAAAATGGAAATCGCATACAATAATGGCACAGCCTTCAGAGAAATTCCGATGAAAGAAGAGTATGGCTTGTCCATGCTTCTTGCATCGGGTTTTCTCCAAGGCTGTGCAGCCAAGCATGAAAGTGGTCGTTGGGGTTTACATCAATGACTTCTTTCTTGCGGTGGAGTATGCAAACAAAATTGTACGGCAAATCAAGGAATGGTGTTTATTTTGATCGGTTAGCCTGCAACCGACAAAAAGAAACACTTTTCCTCATGCCGTACTACTGAGACATGAAAAGGTGGCGTGCCACTGTTTCATGTCGTTTGGATTGTGCGATAAAAAATGGAACTGCGAGTTGTGGCTATAAAAGTCAGCCGTTGTCAGCACGGCAAACAAAGAAAAGTCCTTGGCAGTATAGTCTTGAATTATTTCAAGGCATACCGCCAAGGATCTTTCTTGCCGTGCCATAGTCGGAGGAAGTTAGTCTGAGGTACGAGGACTGTCTTTCTTCGACGACGGCTGAGTTTTATATAGAAGTTGCATACCGTATTTATAGCTTAAAGTTGTTTGGACTGACACTCTGACATCATAAAATCCTCAAAATAAAATAGGCATGATTTTTGTAATGTATATATATGATTTTTGAATGATACGACTCAGCCAACAGTCCCGGCTAAGCCGCATGGATTAAAAGGGACTTAAACACAAATAAAAATGGCATTAACGTATAAAGTATTAAACTCAAATTTTGAAAAAATGAATGGTAAAAGCCTTGCTGGATCAGAAACATTTGGTGGTGGAAAAGTAGGATAGAACATTATATCTGTAGTATTTGATATTAAATATAAGGAATTATCATATGAAATATAGAATTTTGTTTTTTTTGTCAATTATTATAAGTATGGGGTTCTGTGCCTGTACAGACGATAGTGACGACATTTTTATTAACGAGAATCAAATTTCAACAAGAGCTGTAAATGGAGCTTATACTTATCCTGATGTTTCTGAGATATTGAAACAAGACGTAGTAAAAAAGCAAATGAATGAAGCTTGGAATTTGATGAAGAAAACCGCAAGTTCTGCTTCTCGCTCCGAGTACGGATTTTATATTTATAAAAGTCAGACAAGCGGAAAATATTATGTAGGAAAAATGGTAAAAGGTCCTGCCATTACGGGATGTGCAGGTACTAACGCAAGTATATCGTTGGGAGTACCAACTTCAAACATTGATGTTTGTGCTTTTTTTCATTGCCATACAACACTCCATTATTGTCCTAAAACAACTTCACGAAGAACAGGTCCATCCCAAAATGATTTAGATTTAGCACAGTCATATAATTTGCCTGGAATTTTACGTGATTATGAAGGTCCAGAAATAACAGGAGGGCATAATATCAATGAATCCTATAAGGATATAACGTTTGGTCCGACAAAAAGACCTGATATTCAATATAATGATGTTATCAAATAAAAACATAAAGACATGAAGTATTTGGTTTTATTTTTAATGTCCATGTTTCCACTTTTGAGTATTTCAGCTCAAAATCTTGAAAAAATGGACTCAGTTCAGAGAAATAAGTATCTTATCGATTTAAGTTCTGAAGTCATAAAAACAATGGGGCCTGGTTATTATAGAAACACACATCCAACGATTAGTGAAGGTGTGTTTAAAAGTAATGATGGCAGAGCAAAAATAAAAAAGAATATTGGTCGCAAATATTATGAAATAAAATATCCTTACGACAAGTCAAAAGAAACTTTGGAGTTTGATTTTTCTGCAAAAGTTCGTATTTGGAAAGATACGGGCGAACCTTGCGATGTGATATTTGGAAATGGATATGGGAAAAACTTTTTCTTTTCAAGTTACAAGGAACAGACTAAAAGTCGAACTGCAACAGATAAAGTTCCATATCAACAGGTACAAAACGCCAATAAGAATATTGGAACAAAATGAGGAGCCATGTAAAGAGGATGGAAAATTAACGATTTGAATAGAATCTTTATACATAAAAGTATAAATTACAAAGGTTCATGGTCGTGACATTGTTTTATTGCTCTTGCGACAGAATCTGTAGTTAATGTACTTCGAATTAGATAATGGGAGAATGGTTTATGAAGCAGACTTAACCATTCTCCTTTTTTTATATGATGTGATAAGCAGATGAGCGATAAAAAAGAAGCTGCCGAACATGCTACCATTGTGGATCTGATCCGCAATGACCTTAGCCGTGTGGCGGAGCATGTAAGGGTGGATAAATACCGTTATATTGATGTGCTCCATACCAATAAGGGGAATATTCTCCAGGCCAGTTCTGAAATAAGCGGCAAGTTACCAACCGACTATCAAAAGCACATCGGAAACATATTGGATGCAATGTTGCCCGCAGGTTCCATAACAGGTGCGCCAAAGGACAAGACTATGGAAATAATCCACGAAGCGGAAGGCTATGACCGTGGATTCTATACAGGAATCATGGGTATATATAATAATGGTGAACTCAACTCGGCTGTAATGATACGCTTTCTTGAAAATGACGGTCAGGGAACGTATTTCAAGGCATACCGCCAAGGATTTTTCTTGCCGTGCCATAGTCGGAGGAAGTTAGTCTGAGGTACGAAGACTGTCTTTCTGCGACGACGGCTGACTTTTATACAAAACACACGAAAGGATGAGAATATGCAAACGAAATAGACCATTCAAAACAGGAACCCTTGCCACATATGTTTGAATGGATTGAAATGGAAATAGCAAAGAATAGAGAAGAGTATGGTTAATAAAAACAGATTTATCCAAGCAAAAAATCGAGGATAAAAAATCTTAAAACATTCTTTATCCCCGATTAAATATCGTACCTTTGCAACCGAAAGAGTTCTTTGGATGGTTATGCAAATCACAGCAGGATGCTACATTCTGTTTATTTCTAATTCGTAACCTCTTCTTTTTATGAGGTAAAAACTTGTCTCATTCTCAATCACTTATAAAAAATACGTACTTTCGATTCTCGAAAGTGAGTGGATACAACCATCCCGAGTGGGTGGGAATGCTCCGTTTTCGCCAGCCGTACGACATAGAGAAATCCTAATGACCGATTTGGGTTAAATCATTGTATCTTGCTTGTATTGTATATAAAGTTTATGTATTTGTCCTATGGTTATAATTAGGACAAATATAGACAAAGCTCCAACTAAATACAATGCACTACGTTTGTATTCTTGTGGCAAGAATCTAAAAGAGAGCCAACTTAATGTGCAGTTAAACAGAGATACACATAATATGGCAAAGACCCATCTGTTTATAGAGACCAATTTTTTGATGACTTTAATCGTGATTTGATGTTGTTTTCTCATCATTGGGTCTGAATGCCCCAATTTTGTCTGTTCTGCATAAACTTCAAGTTCGGAACGTTTTCCCAATATCACGGAATAAAGTAGCGTAATTATCGAAATTAATATTCCGCTAAATGTCATATATACAGTCCAAGCGTCATTGAGCAGTGTTGAATAGAAGTCGTTTGTTTCCATATTACTCATATCCACTTATGTAGTTTGAAATTATTGCTTCCATCTTCTCTTTCATGAAGTCGATGTTGTGCACTTTCTCTTCGAGTTCTTGCTGAGTGATGGCTGATTGGTCATTGAAGATTTTCTCTGCAGTTTCTTTCAGCTCTTCGCCAGCTTCCGATATTAACTGCTTGGCAATTTTGTACTCACGTTTTCCGTGATGTATTAATGTCTCTTTTTTCTGATAGTTGCCATCCTCAGAAGTATCCGTTATCAACTGTTTCATAGTTTCGAATGGCATGTTCTTGAAATTACGGAATTCTTCTTTTTTAAGCTTGGTACTATCAAGATAGCTGGCATACTTGACATCAATATTATTTTCAGCCTCAGTGAGACTAAAGTATCTGATGCTTAATTCTGGAATATCCCCAATGGATTTAAGCTCTTTAAGGATCATTTCCAATTTGATGTTTTGTACAGGAACATTCAGAATCTTGTTTGCTACAATCTTTGCAAGTCGACTTACTTCTCCTGCATCTTTAGTGGGGTCTTCATATGCCAACATCAAGAAGTAGCAGGTATAATGTCCTTCTTGCAGCCCAATTATACGAGGATAGAACAACACAAAGTTGGAGTCACTTCCGATTTTGTTGTCTTTGGAAAAGGCTATTTTTTCAGAAGCTTCAAAATATCCATCATACAGATTTGTATTGAAGGCGTTTATCTGTAATAGTAAAGACGGAATCTCCCCTATAACAACGTCTATCGGCGTAATCTTATTAATGACCATCTTCTTGGTCTTGTTTCGATTATCCGTTGAAATTGGAGAAGAGAAAGATTTCAATCTTTCCTTCAGTAGAGAAATCATATCTTGGTAGGTTGCCTTACCAAACAAGCCTTCTTCTTGTTCCATCATAGATGTCGTATATACTGGCATCTTGATGTTGTATGTTTTGGGAGCCTTTTGCGTCTCCTGTTTGTGTCTTCTTTCTGCCATTCTGAAAATAATTATTACATTTCACCTTTTTAAATATTCCGACAAGTCATAATCTGTTTCTTGTAACTTTACGGCACTTTCTATAACAAAGTTTATACAAATATCACACAAGTTTTCTGAAATATTTACTCTTTTGGATAGAGACTCTTCACTTTCTATGCTATCTCCTTCTCCTATGAATCTGATGATATGAGGAGTAACGGCTTTGAATAGGGCATATTTTTTGAAATCAATGCCCAATGCTGTGATTTTTGCCACATCTCTCAATTCATTTGTCGTTTCGGAAATTTCCTTGAACCACACCATGTTGTTATTGGCATTTTTCAAAAAGGCATTCTTAACAAAGTCTTTGTATTTGTTACCTTGTTTTTTGCCGATTTCCAAAATGCTGTGATACCAATGCATTTTAGTTCCTTCATAATCTTCCAATAAATTACTAAAAGCAATACGTGATTGTACCAATGAATCATACAATTTGCCATCAGCCATATTCTGAACTGCAATTGATAGAGGACTTCTTACTGATTCATATGAAACCAAGTCAACTAATGAGATGGTGTCGAAATCTATGCCAAATTGATTTTGGACATTTTCATGTAAGAATGTTCCTACGTTGATACTACATTCCACCACATCGTCATGCGAAGGAAACGAACCATGATGCTTCAAGCTGACCCTTCTTTGCTTCATGGTGTTCATTGCGTCACGCATTGTCAAAGTGCCAATCTCTGTCCAATATTGCATAAAAGACCATTTGGCGTAATCTTTCTTACCCAAATTCTCTGCAACAAGGAGAAGAAACATTTCTATGCAGTCATGGAACTGCATAAGAGCAAAGCCTGCAATGACTTCTGGTAACTTTGATTGCTCAACCCCTTGTTGATAGAGATACTTTATGTAAGTGAGCCTCTTGGTTATGATAGTCTTATCTAATGCCATATATCCTACTTTTATGAGATTAAGCGTATCTTGCCAGTAAGTAACTGTTGCATCATGCCTTGTTTAATTGCCTCGTATTTAGCTTTCTTTGTTTCGAGAGCGGTGATTTCGTTATCCATCTTGTTGAGAATGGTAGCAATGGCGCGTTGTTCAGCCAAAGATTGTGGGGCAAAAAGCATAACATTCGCTACTTTCTCTTTATTCAAGTTCTTAACACTACTTCCTGCAGCCATAGCTATATATTGTTCAAATACGGTATCTGAACGTAAAATGTAATATAGAAAGTCCATGTCATAAGTGTTGGAATAATCCTTTATGACCAGCCATCCATCATGTATGCATCCATCTATGTCAAGAATATATGGTCTGCCAAAACTCATAGAGTTTGAAAGGATGAAATCTCCTTTATATACTTGTCGTGAGTGAGATATACCTTCTGGGATTATTTTCTCCACTGTATGTCTTATAAACTTGTCATTTGGACGAACATCGCCAATTTTTATCCAGTTAATACCATCTCGATTTGTCGTAAGGTATGCTTCTATAGGTCTTGGTGAACCTCCACGTTGAATGGTAGCGTTATCTCCCAACTTTCTTTTTACCCACAGCTCACTAAACCCTTTGAGACGAGTTTTGCCAGTTAGAAGTTGTTGCATAGCTCCTTGCTTGATATTCTTTTTTTTCTCTATCTGTTTGCCGAGAGAAGAAATCAAGTTGTCAATGCTTGTGAGGGCAGAGGCGATGCGATGCTGCTCATGGAGTGGTGGAAATGACACCAATATGTTTGAAATATTCTGAGATGTTAAACTCGGTACACCAGTTGCCGTATTGTATGAATTCCAGTCAATTCTTTGTGTAAGGTAGTATAAGAACTTTACATCTGTTTTACGAAAATTATATGTATAGAATAGTGTGTCAACTGTCCATATCTTACCATTATGATATTGTGGCATATTTATAGTTCCTTTGCGTCCTATACATACAGTTTCACCATCATACAAATATTCATTGACATATGTCATCAGTCCACCAGTACCATAAACAGGAATTTTTCCGGTATTCAGATGCTTGTAATCTCTTCCATTACCAATATCAAAAACCGCCCCAAGTTTCTTAACTTCCCATTCCTCAGGAATCTTTCCTATCTCCGTATCTTTGAATTTCGTTTCTTTCATACCTTTCAATCTTTATTTTGGGTATTTTCAAGCACCACCCACACACCTGCATTAACCTTGCCTTCATGTCGAATGATGCCAGCTTTCTGCATTACCGACAAGTCGCGTTCTATCGTACGTTGTGTCACAGACAAAGTTTCCGACATTTCTTTTCCAGTAACTAATGGATTGGCTTTGATGGTGGACAAGATAAATCGTTGACGTTCAGTAAGGTTTATTTCCGACATGTTTCCGACATGTGTTTCCGACATGTTTCCGACATTATTAGTGTCATTAGTGCCGTTTACACCGACATTACGGTAAATGGTAATCAGCGTTCCGCTGACATGATTCTCGATTTTAGGCTCAGGAAGTCCCATCTTTTTCAATCCTTGACGTATCTTGTTAATGCCACGCCCCCATGTTTCGATAAAGCCAGCCTTGTAGAAGGCATTGGCTATGTTGCGATTGCGAGGTTGTGAAGCATGTTCTGCGAACAACTTTTCTTGGTCAATGCCTTCTGGTAGTTTGCCATCGTTCCAAAGCATAATGCAGTCATCGTACACTTTCATCTGTGTATGCACACCCATATAGTCACGATGTACAATGGCGTTGCAAATTGCCTCACGTAACACATCCTCAGGTATTTCCAATTGCTCTATACGTGTTATCCCTTCATAGTGAATGGGGGACAAAAGGTACTTGGAACGCAACAATTCAATGATACGGTTTACCATTTGCAGGATATTTCCTTCTACTACGTCCTGTGTAATCAAGTCGCTCTCGTCATTACGGAAACGGCCGATACGGAAATCGCAAGACACAAAGAATCTCTTCGGGTTCTTGCCAAAGAGCAACAGGGCGGCTTGCTTGAGCTGTCCTTCCTCTGTTATCAAGTTCAGACTTTGCAGTACAGCTTCAGTAGAAGAAGTATAGGCATCACCCGAAATTCGTCCCACTTCAATGCCTTTGCGCAAGAAGTAGTCGATAGCCTGACGATCAATATCGTTTAGCGTGGCACCAGCGACTGGCATATCATCCCATGACCACCCCATCTTTTTCAAGATAAAGTTCTGTAATGCCAGTCCTTTTAGTTCTTGCTTGGTAGAACCACTACGATAGTGGTAAATACCACGGTAAGCCACAGGCATACTGCTTGGCGTCACCACAACCTCTACGTATTCTTTTTCTCCTTCTGTAAGTAGGTTTACATCTTCCACGATGCCAAGGTAGTTGACAATCTTGTTAGGAATGTCTTCCATCAGTTTCTTGGCATCGGGCAGACCTATCACTTGTTTTTCATCGTTCACACCGATAAAAATGCGACCGCCTTGTGCATTAGCGAAACCGCATATCCATTTCAGATATTCGTCTCGCCAAGATTCTTTATATTCTATATTTTGACTTTCACTAAGCATGTTGTTTCTTCGTTAAAACGTAAAACCCATTTCGGCAAGGTAGCCGTTTACCTCACTTTCGTACTCACTCACCTCTTTTGTCAATTCTGGTAGTGTATTCTCGTACCGCTCCACAAGCGAAGCAACTTCTGTACCAATACGATGGGCGACTGATTGCATCAATGCCATGCAACCGCCAATGACAGCGGCGAGCCACTTGCGTTCAACAACAAGTGTTCTAATTTCATCCTCAGTGAGAGAGGCGTATTTCTCTACCACCTTATTCGTCAGTGTTGTCGTCAGTTCCTTGGTTTGAGCTTTCAGAGAAGTCAATTCGTCATTTTTGTCAAGATACTCCTTAAACACAACAAGTGTGTCAGAAAGAAGAGGACGATAATTTTCAATTTCACCAATTCGTCTCTTGACGTCCGTTTTGTTGAATTTTTCCCATCCAGCAAAAACGTCTTGATGCTCTGCAATAAAGGAGTTTCTTGCAAGTTTTGCATTTTTGTTGTTGCTTGGCATTTCTGCCAAAGCTAACAAAATTTCCATTTCCCCTTTTATCGGTTTCTTGCAAGTTGCAGAATTGTATGCTGCTCTTATTTCATTAACCTTGCCATAGCCATTGAAATCATCCTCGTGCTCCTCTGTCATTTCTTGTATCAAAGACTCGATATCTTCTTGTTTTGCCTTTAGGGTATCAATATGATGCTTCTCGTCTGAAAAATATTCATCAAGTACAATCTTTACAGGAAGAAGGTCGCATACTATCTCGTCATACATACAAGGTATCTCTTTTGTCTTAGACTTATTGCTTTCAGTATCGCTGCCATTATCCTTCTTGTTCTTCTTTTCCTTGACTTCTTTTACCTTGATGGCTTTCACTTCTGGGTAAGTCCAACCGTCGTTGGAAATCATATAACAATCGTCCTGCATGGTATCTGCCCAGTAGTTTAGCAGGACATCATAGGTATCATAAGCATCTACGAGTCCACTATGCTCCATAGTTTTCGCTAATAGACTTTCAGACCAGTCGGCAATCAATTCTTTTGGATGGACACCTTGATTGATAGCCATCATCTTTGGTTCGACATCTTCTTTCCATCCATTTAATACCTTGGCAAAAGCCTCCCCTTGTGCTTTATAGGATGAATCGTTGTCTATGACATCGTTGACTTCTTCTTTTTTAGGCTTGAAGGAATAGTACCCATTGTTGACATCACAGAAAAGTTTATCCTTCAAAGTTGGGCAAGCCTTCCAAAAGATTTCCATGTTTTCAACATCGGTTGCTGGAAGCCCACCATGCAGATGAGCTTCTATGTCGTGCTGAATCTCAGTGTCTATAGGTTGAATGTAACGAGAAATATTTAAATTGTAGTCATTCTTCTCAATCTCACCCCATTCTACCAATCGGCAATAATGTGGTATGGTTTGCTGAGCATCCCAAGCATCCACGATACGTTTGATGTCCTGTTCACGTAGACGATTCTTCGCACCATCTTTTGTATATCCATCTTTAGCATCAATGAAGAAGATTCCCTTACGACAGCCTTTGTCTTTCTTGTCGATTATGACAATGGAAGCATCTATACCTGTGCCAAAGAAAATGTTCTTTGGTAAACCGATTATACCCTTGATGTAATGTTTTTCGATTATATCCTTACGGATATCATATTCGGCATTTCCACGAAATAGTACACCATGAGGCAAGATACAAGCGCCACGTCCAACATCAGCTTTCATGGAACTGATGAGGTGCAGTAAAAAAGCATAGTCTCCACATTTTGCCGGTGGTAACAGGTTGGCTGTCCAACGATTATATTGGTCAGGAAGCATGTCTGAGGCATGCCAGTTCTTCTGTGAAAAAGGAGGGTTTGCCACACAAACATCAAAGGTGCTCAACATACCATATTGAGTGAACTGAGGATTGTCCAAAGTATCTCCCACCTTAATCTCAGCATTGCTTACTCCATGAAGAAGCATATTGAGTTTTGCCAATGCAGCCGTGCTGCTGTCTTTTTCTTGTCCACAGATAGACACACGAGGGTTGCTTGCTTCTGCCAAAGCACGAAGCAAGAGAGAACCAGAACCACATGTAGGGTCGTAAATGGTTTGCTCGGCACGGTCAAGTTCGTTGATGCGTAGCACCTTCGCCATAACACGACTTACCTCAGCAGGAGTATAGAACTGTCCCTTACTCTTACCACTTTCTGCAGCAAAGTTCTTCATTAAGTACTCGTAAGCATCGCCCAACAAATCATCGTCAGCTGCACGGTTACGTGAGAAATCAAGTGCGTCGTTCTCAAAAACAGCAATCAATCGAGATAAGGTATCAACCATAGTCTTACCACTCCCCAACTTGTTTGGATCATTGAAGTTAGGAAGGGCAAGGTCGCCTATCTGTCGGGCGTTCATTTCCTTGATAGCCTCCAGCTTTTGGTTGATAAGCTCTCCTATTTTGGCGTTTTGTTTGAGAGCAACAAAATCTTTGAAATAGCACCCTTCTGGAACTTTCAGGCGGAAGCCTGGTTGTCCTGCTTTGTCTGATAGATATTTGATGAAGAGAACGATGAGAACGTAGTCTTTATATTGACTGGCATCCATAGAGCCACGCAAAGCATTGCATGACTCCCAAAGTGCACTGTATAATTGTGATTTTTTTATAGCCATATTATTTGTATATTAATTATGAGTTCTGTGAAGCAAGGCGGTAAATTTCATAAATGTCTTGCTCTGTCATTGCTGGGAATAAAGCCTGTAAGTCATCACGTAAGTCCCAACTTGCGTTGCTGTCAGGGTCTTGCCAATTACGCCCAGCATTCTTGTATATGAATTCATCTATTGTCTTGATGATGCGGATAGTCTCATTCTTGTCTTCTGGAGCATACCATGTGGCACGATTGTTCCATAGGGCCTTACTACGCCTGTTTGCCAAGTCGGATGGTGCATCGTTACCATGTTTGATGGCTTTTATATGTTCTATTAGAGCTTCGATCTTTTCTTTTGCCGTGGCATTGCGAGCCTTTAGTTCTTCAAGGAGTGCCTGCAATTTGTCACTGAAAAGTTTATATTCCTCCACATCACCGCTGTTCCAGTCTGTGTTTACTCGGCGAGCCTTACCTTCGATAGCCTCTGCTGCTCCATTGGCATTACCTCCTGCTTCGTGGATGGCTTTTTCGGTTGCTTCTTCGGTGTCTGTAGAGTCATTGATGAGGTCAAGAAATGAGAAATCTGCCGATGATGGAATGAATGTTTCAGCATCCTCCGCCCTAATGTGTTGGTCAAGAAGTTGACGCATATCGGGGTCAAGCGTCTTTGGGTCAAAATCATCACCTGATTTTTGCTTGACTTTTCGCTGAACCGTTCCCGCTTCTCGTGAAAGTGAGACGAAATGGTTTATTTGTTCTGCCGTGAAATCTGTTTTTGAGAAATAGTCCGACATGTTGTTATATGCCATGACCATACTTCCTGTAATACTATACATGATGTTACGGCGAGCTTGCGCAGGTTCTTCGCCATCATATTCCTTGATATAATATTCAGACAAAGCCTCCAAGTCGTTCAAACTATTACTCTCCCAAATAGTTTTTAATCCCTCGTATGCTTCTGTGACAGCAAGAAGTTTTTCCTTGCATTTATTCACTGCACTATCCAGAAGTCCATCTATGTCCACATCATCGAGTCCTTCAAAGCCTGAACCATCATTGAACTTGGTGACAACATTTTCTATGCTGTTGAAAAGATTCTTGAAATCAACAATGCGTCCAAATTCTTTGTGAGTCTTGACTATAATGTCGCCCTTGTCATCTTTGATGTCCTCGCCAAGTCGGTTGACACGACACACTGCTTGGAACAGTGTATGGTCTTTAATCTCATTATCTATATAGAGAATAGTGGCGCAAGGGGCATCAAAGCCTGTAAGCAACTTGTTGACTACAATTAAAAGTTTCATCTGGGCAGGACGCTTCACGAAAAGCTCTTTTGCCCACTTTTCATACTCATCAGCATTCTTTACTCCAACTTCTTCAAACGATTTCTTCGCCCAGTCGTACTTGAATTTTGTTTCTGTAGTCTTGTTATTATCGGCCGAGTTGTTGGCTATATCACTGTCCGTAGGGTCGTAACTTGTTACAACTGCACATCTACCTTTCAAATCGCTACTTGAGAAAAACTTATAATAACGATAGGCTTGGAAAATAGAGCCAGCTATGAGCATGGCGTTACACCAATCATGTTTCAATAAGCCATAATTCAAGTCATCGAGAATGCTGTAACCAATACGTTCTATGCGTTCTTTTGTGGAATAGATACGCTCCATTGTTGCCCAACGTTCTTCCACCATTTGCTTTTGCTCTGGGGTAAGTTCACGCCCTGCCGTAAGTGCAGCAAGCTTTTGATCAACCTTCTCTTTGCTTGTAAGTTGCTGTTCCACATTGCGGTATTCATATTGTAGGTCAAGGATAACCTTGTCCTCAACTGCTTGTTTGTGAAGGTATTTGTGAATATATGGTCCGAATGTGCGTTCTGACATGCTCTTAATGGCATTGTATGGGTCACCTTTATCTTTTTTCAAAAGAGGAGTGCCAGTAAAGCCTATGAGCATGACTTCCTTTCCCATGATAGCACGCATTGCTTCATGGAGGCGACCGCTCTGGGTTCGATGACATTCATCAACAAACACGAAGATGTTGTCACCTTTTACACTGAAATGATTACCATATTTTTTTGCAATGATAGTTTGCAGTTCATTCAGATACTCATCAAGGCTGACTTTTGTTCCAGACTCATCCTTTTCAGCTTCATCATTATGGTTGTGTGCGCCAAACTTGTGAATTAACGAACAGATTAGCCATTCGTCTCCCTTGTTTAATGTATCAAGAAGGTCGCTGCACGATTCTGCATGATGAAGTTTGTTGCCTCCCTTTACAAAAGTACCTGCAAGTTGTAAGTCAAGTTCCTTTCGGTCGGTGATCACAACGACACGAGGATTGGAAAAGTTCTTCTGGATATAGGAAGCCAAAGCTACCATCGTAAGACTCTTTCCTGAGCCTTGCGAGTGCCAAATGACTCCACTTTCTTTTTGAGGCATTCTTTTAGCAGCTGCTTTAATAGCATATATCTGATGAGGGCGTAATACCTTCTTAATACCACCATCATTCAGCACACCATAATGAAAGAAGAACATAAAGTTCTCCTTGTCGAAAAACAGACGGTATGCTTCTTTCTCTGTAATAGTGTCACCTACTTTATTTGTATCTCTTTTCCATTTACACCAAAAGGGGAGAGGAGTACCTATTGTTCCATAACGAAACTCCACATCATCATTTGAGGCAATGGTGAACTGTGTTGGGGTAAAAAATGATGGTATAAAATCACGTTCGTTGCTAAGATGTTGTTTAATGCCTTCCTCGTAGTTGACCAAACTTCGTTTCAGTTCAATGACTGCAAGTGCTATTCCGTTCACATAAACCACAATGTCGGGACGCTTGTTTTTGCCAAGGAGAGGGTCTATATAACTAACCTCTTCTGCAATCGCAAAATGATTGTTCTGTGGATGGTCGAAATCGAAAAACATTACGTCTTCATGCTTCTCCTCTGGTGATGGTTGTGACTTAATACCCATTATCAGTGTTTCGTACAAATCTGTATTGCACTGTATGAGACTACTCATCTTGGAATCACCAAGGCGAGCTTTGTCTTTCAATTTTACCAAAACATCCTCTATCTGCATTTCTGTACGACCTTGTTCTTTCAGAAAAGAGCGTACTTCGTCATCCAATATCGGTGAGTTGGCTACACCCATATTGTTTACATTAGAACCTTTAGCATACTGCCAGTTGCCAAGATAAGTATATCCAAGTTCTTCTTGGAAACGCTTTACGAGAGCATTTTGATACTCTCGTTCTTTCTGTTCTTGATAGTTTGCCATATTTCTTATAGAGGAAATTCGTTTAATTGTTCTTTTATTTTTTGCCATCCAGGAAGGTATGTTCCAAGAATGTGCCGAAACTTGTCTGTATGGTTCTGCTCTATGAGGTGAGTGAGTTCATGAGCTACCACATATTCAATACAGTTTAATGGCTTCTTTGCCAACTGGAGGTTGAACATGATTTTGCCACTTTCTTTGTGGCACTTGCCCCAACTGGATTGCATTTGTTGAATTGTCCAATTTGCTGCTTTCACCCCAAGAATTTGCTCCCATTTATCAACAAACCGTTCCATTATTGGTGTTAATTGTTCTTTGTACCAAGTCCATAACACATTGGCTATATTTTCTTTGGAAGTGGATTCTGACACATATATAATAATGTAGTCCCCTTGTATCTCTACATGATGAGTACAAGTTTTGTCCCTAATAACTTTCAGTCGATAAAGTCCACCTTTGAAGAAATGTGCTTCTCCAGAAATATATTCCCTTTCGTCTTGTATGGTATAGGACATCGTTTCCTTTCGTTTTAAGGTTATCCATACCCATTTTTTAAAGATGAACAGCTTTATTTGTTCATCAGTATATTCGTTTGGAGCAGACACATGAACCCTCCCATTTGGCGGATAAACTGCCAAATGTAAGTTCTTGATGGGCTTGTGCTCAATTTCTATTTCGATACCATTGACAAGCATCATTTATTATTCCTTAATTCCGAAACACTATTATAAATTAAGCTTTTTAAGTACCTGAGCAACAAAAAGTTGCTCAAGATTTTGTCATGTCGAAGAATTCACTTATCTTAGTGTTGCAAAAACAAACAAGAGAATCCAACGATAGACATGGCAAAGATACATATTAAATTTGAGAAACTCACTCCTTTTGGAGGAATATTTTCAATCATGGAGCAATTTGACTCCACATTGTCTAATGACTATGTGGAAACTTTTTAAGACATGGGACGGTCCTTATCCTCTGGGGACGTCGCAAAACATGCGGTATTTCATTGATTTATTTGGCGGTTCGACATTTTTTTATTAATTTTACCGCAGAATATGCGACGTTTAACACTACACATTGTCGCACATAGAATAAGTAGCTTATGTATATACACGAAAGAGATAATTGGACAAACTTCCGCTGGGATGCTTCTGAGGTATCAATCCTTCAGGAGGTTGTATGTCGTAAGCAAGGTTTGCTTTACGGCAGATTGAGCACGTTCGGCTTTGATAGCAAACTCAGAGCTATGGCGGAGAACCTGACACATGACGTAGTGTATTCTTCAGAAATAGAGGGCATATGTCTTAATGAGGAACAGGTGCGTTCTTCTATCGCCCGAAAACTGGGAATTGAAAACGTGAAATACACAGCTCCTTCTCATTATGTTGACTCCGTGGTGGGCGTAATGCTCGAAGCCGTACAGAACTATGACCAACCTCTCAGTAAAGAGAAACTATGCGCTTGGCAAACAGCATTCTTTCCAACCGGTTTCAGCGAAGCTTGTGAAATAGAAATAGGACAATACCGAACAAATGAGGAACATATAGTCAGCGGTATATTTGGTAGAGAGAAGATACATTATATTGCCCCTTCTCCCGACCTTTTAGAGAGTGAGATGCAAAGGTTTATAGCTTGGTTTGATGGCGAAGACACCGTGGGCAGCGTTATACGTTCTGCCATAGCTCATTTCTGGTTTGTAAGCATTCATCCTTTCGAAGATGGTAATGGTCGATTGGCTCGCATTCTCTCCGACATGCTTCTGGCACGTGGTGAGAAGAGCGAGTTGCGTTTCTATAATATTTCGTCTCAAATCAACAAAGACAAAAACACTATTACGACATTCTGGAACGCATGCAACGTGGCGACGGTGAGATCACGGAGTGGCTGGTATGGTATATGAAAAAAATGATTGATGCGCTCGACGAAGCAGAAACCATTGTCACCACCCTCTTAAATAAGAGTTTCTTCTGGCAGAAGGCTGCATCCGTTCCTATGACAGAGCGACAAACACAAATGTTAAATCTCTTCCTTGATGGCTACGAGGCAAAGATAACGTCTAAGACTTGGGCTTCATTGGCCAAGTGTTCCAAGGATACTGCCATACGCGACATACAGGATCTTGTCAGCAAAAACATTTTGGTAGAAGACATTCCAGGAGCCAAGCGACCAACTTATTCCATTGTCTTTGATTCAGAGGACATCACACAATTCTTTACCGATGTGTGTATTACCCAAGAGAATGGCATACCATATCTCAATGCCCTATTCAAAGGGCATAGAACAGTTTGTGAAAGAATGTTGGCACTTGACGCAGAACGGTATCAAAAGGGAGAACTACCTCTGTCCAATATGCTCAATAAGTACTGCTCATATTTGATGGCAAGAGATCAGAAAAAAGCTAATCTTTTCGATGAAGAATTTTGAGATACGCTATGACGAAGGCAGGAAAAAGGAATCACGCGAAAAGGGGTGAAAACAGGGCCAAAAAAGGATATTAACTTCATCGGCCTACGAATATAACTTCATCAGCCTACGAATATAACTTCATCGGCCTACGAAGTTAACTTCATCAAAAGGCGATGTGAACCTACCACTCGGAACATAGAGAGACAGACGCCATAAAACCACCAAAAGGAGGGTTTCCATCCTCCTCTATCGACTGATAGCCGTATGCAGGAAAGCATCCTGCATACGACCATCTATCAAACTCATCCGCGCATATAATAATAGGTATAAGAACCCTTCTCATAGCGCTTGGGACGCATTCCTGCACGCAACTGATGGTAGAGCTGCCATGCCTCGGCATAATAACGCGGCATTGGCGCATTGGTCTTGTAGTACAGCGGCAGATAGGCGCAGAAAGTCGGCAGGTCGCGGTCGAGCAAAAAGCCCATCAACTGATAGTTGGCGCTCTTGCTGGTGACGCGGTTGAGTATGGAGTCGGGGGTGAGCAGACTGTGTACCTGTGGCGACGGACGCATCACCTTGCCCTCTCCTACCAAGCGATAATGAAAGAGGCTATCGGTCAGGTGGCCCGTGCGCGCGACAGAATAGATTGTCAGCATCGACGATACGGAATCAGGACGCTCCAACCGTTGTGCCATCACGAGCGCCTCACGATAGCGACGTTGGTCAACCAGATACTCCATCCGCGCCCGCTTATGAAACTCTCGGTCATGATTGCTCAGGAATCCTACGAAGAGAAACATGAGGGCAAGGGTGCCCAGGTTAATCCAGAGCAGCTGTGAGAGAAAGCCCTGCCTACGCTCGTCGGGCTCATAGGGCTGGTAGCGCATGGCCTGTATGATGGCAGGTACGATGACGAGAAGCAAGAAAGGAATAGCCAACCACCAAGAGCCAAAATCTACTTGCGTCGTGACGTCGGAACGGATGCCCGTCAGCCAGGCCAGCAACAAGAGCGAAGGCGCATAGGTGAGGGCATAGCTTCTACGGCGAAGGCGGGCAAAGAACTGGACCACGACCTGCAGGAGCAGCAATACGGACGTGATAATGACTGCCCCAAGGAAGGGCGCATAGTGGGTCTGCCCGCCCGAGGCGAGAAACTGCGTGACGACGAGGACGTCCGCCTGATAGTTGTATAGATAGCAAAAGGTGAGCACGCAGAACACTACCGCGCACACCACCTGTTCGAAACTTCTACGCATGAGCATCATTCTTTTTACGCAAGACCACGGCCGAACGCGCAGGGATATAGAGCTTCAGCCAGCCCTTGTGATCCTTGGCATAGAGCGTGTCGCTATTTGTCAGATGCTCCACCGAGTCGTCGGCCAATCCGTTGCCGCCAAACTCCTTGGCATCCGTATTGAGCACTACCTGCCAAGAGCCCTCGCTCACCAACAGCCCGTAGTCGGAATAGGACCGTGAGGGAGAGAAATTGAACACGAAAAGCAACGAACCGCGCTCGTAGGCAAGCACCTGGTCGCCGTCATTATGCCATATTTCCTCCACAGGCGTATCGTTGAAAGCAGGCTCACTCTTCACCACCTCCAGCATCCGACGGTCGAAATCGCCAAGATAGTGATAGCAAAGGGTCTTGTCATCGACCAGATTCCATTGCCTGCGCGCATACTTGTGGCTCCATCCGTTGCCCTCGCGCGGGAAATCGATCCACTCGGGATGACCAAACTCGTTGCCCATAAAATTGAGGTAGCCTCCGTTGATAGCTCCCAAGGTGACGAGTCGGATCATCTTGTGCAGGGCAATCCCCCGATGGGCCGCCTCGTTCTCATCTCCGATACGGAAATGCCAGTACATATCGGCATCCACCAGCCGGAAGATGATTGTCTTGTCGCCCACCAACGCCTGGTCATGGCTTTCACAATAAGAGATCGTCCGCTCGTCAGACCGACGATTTTTGACCTCCCAGAAGATGCTACTTGGTTTCCAGTCCTCATCCCGACGCTCCTTGATGGTCTTGATCCAATAGTCGGGTATGTTCATCGCCATACGATAGTCGAAACCATATCCGCCATCCTCGAAGCGGGCCGCCAGTCCGGGCATGCCCGACACTTCTTCGGCAATGGTGATGGCATGAGGATTGATCTCATGGATCAGGCGATTGGCCAAGGTCAGATAGCAGATGGCATTGTCATCCTGATGGCCGTTGAAATAATCTGCATAGTTGGTGAAAGCCTCTCCCAGTCCATGACTATAATAGAGCATCGATGTGACGCCATCGAAACGGAAACCATCAAAATGGAACTCCTCCAACCAGTACTTGCAGTTGGAGAGGAGGAAATGGACGACATTATCCTTGCCATAGTCAAAGCAAAGACTATCCCAGGCCGGATGCTCACGACGGTCGCCAGGGTAGAAATATTGGTTGGGATCTCCCGCCAGGTTGCCCAGTCCCTCCACCTCGTTCTTGACGGCATGGGAATGGACAATATCCATGATGACGGCCACGCCGTGGCTATGCGCCTCGTCTATCAGTTCCTTCAATTCCTCGGGCGTACCAAAACGGCTGCTCGGCGCAAAGAAGGAACTGACATGATAGCCAAAGGATCCATAGTAGGGATGCTCCTGGATGGCCATGATCTGTATGGCATTATAGCCATCTCGGACGATACGCGGCAGCACCTGCTGGCGAAACTCGCTATAGGATCCCACCTTCTCCTCGTCCTGTGCCATTCCGATATGGCACTCATAGATCAGGAGCGGCTTCGTCTGCGGCGTCAACGGCTTCGACACCCAACGGTAAGGCGTCTTGGGCGCCCACACCTGTGCCGAGAAGATATGCGTCTTTTCGTCCTGCACCACGCGGTTGGCCCAGGCCGGTATACGCTCGCCTTCTCCACCATCCCACTTGACGTGCATCTTATAAAGCTGCCCGTGGCTCAAGGCGTCGGCAGGAAGCGTGAGCTGCCAGTTGTCCGTGCCCTCGATACGACGGCATCGGTAGGTCTCCTGCTCTTTCCACGAACTGAAGTCGCCGACGAGATAAATGTCCGTGGCATGGGGAGCCCACTCTCTGAACACCCACCCCGTATCCGTCCTATGCAGACCGAAATACTCATAGCCATTCGCAAAGTCGGAGAGCGTCTGCTTGCCATGGCGCGTCAGTTGGTCTATCTTCCACAAGGCGTGGTCGTGTCGGCCTCGTATCGCCTGCTCATACGGCTCCAAATAGGGGTCGTTGCGCACAATGCCAATATGCTCCACTACCTGGGGTTCTACCTTTGCGGCAGCAGCAGGAACCTTTTTGCGGTTCGCTTTTTTATTTACATTCTTCTTGTTCACCATATCCTGTCAATACAATCTTTTTACATCTCTATTCTCTTGCCATCCTCATAGCGGCCCTGCGCCGTGATGGCACCAGTCTTGTCGCGCTCCACAAAGGATCCATCACGCTCGTCCTCGTGGTAGCTGCCCTCAAAGCGCACGCCCTTGGCATCCTCCTCGATGGCTTTTCCCTCGCGCAGTCCGTTGCGGAACGTACCACGGAATCGCGTGCCGTCGGCATAATGGATGACCACCTCGCCATCGAGCTTGCCGTTGACAAAAACCCCGTCGAAGACATCATTGTTCTTCTTGGTCAGTTTGCCCACTCCATTCTCGTGGCCCTGTTCCCAGAGGCCCACATAGACATCGCCATTGTGCCATGCCATCGTACCCTGGCCCGAACGCTCACCACGCAGGAAGCGTCCCGTATAGACATCACCATTCTTATATCTCATGATGCCCTCGCCGTGGCGCTCGCCCTCGACATAGTAGCCCTCGTAGATATCGCCATCCTTAAACTTATAGATACCACGCCCATCCGGCAGGTCGTTCTTCCATTGTCCGCTATACTCCTCGCCGTCGCCATAGACGTAGGTGCCCTTTCCCTCCTTGAGATTGTTCACCCAGTCGCCCGTATAGGACGACCCGTCGCCCCAGTCGAAGACACCCTTGCCATTCTTTCGGTCATCGACCCAGTAGCCATCATAGAAGGCCCCGTTCTTGAAAGTGTAGCGTCCTTTACCCGCGCGCTTGTCCTCGGCCCATTCGCCCTCGTACTTGTCGCCATTGTAATAGAACATCGTACCCTGTCCCGACTGGTAGTCCTTATACCAGAGTCCGCTATAGCGGTTGCCATTCATGAAGTAGTAGTCGCCCATACCGTGCTGGTGGTCCTGAAACCATTCGCCCGTATATTTCTCTCCATCCGTGAAGGTGTAGGTGCCCTGCCCGTGGCGCTTGCCCTTGAGAAACTCTCCCTCATAGACGTCGCCATTCTTATAGACGGCCTTGCCCTTGCCGTTGGGCTTGCCGTGCAACACTTGTCCTGTATAGCGACCACCATCAGAGAGCGTGATGGTCTGCGTGGCAGGATTCTGCGCCTTGACGGGCACGGAGCAAGCCATCATGGCAAAGAAGATATATAGAAATGTTGACTTTTTCAAATTTATCATGCGATTCAATCCTTTCAAAAACTGTCTTTCTGCAAAGTTAGCAAAAAAGCCACGACCAAACAAATTTGATAACTATTTTTAGGCAAATGTCGGATTATCGCATGGTTTATGTAGAAATTATTAAACAAGCCGAAGCAGCTATTTATGTGTACCAGCACGGGCAGGGTTTGTAGGCATACAAAAGCGAAGCCATACCTACTGCCCAGGCAATAGGTACGGCTTTGCACTTCTACCCACAGGCGTGGGTGTTAACTATTTACTCCCAGAGTGGCGGGGCGTGACCAGAGTTATGGGTCTTGACCAGATTGGTGGGCTTGACTTATTACTCCCCCAGTTCGTCTTCGTATCCCGGTATCACTACGGAGACGCGGCCTATGCCGGGGATGATCTGTGAGAGTCCCTCGACGATCTTCTCGCGGTCGAAGCCCTCCTCAATGGCGATGAAGAGCGTATCGTCACCTGCAATAGATCCCAAGACACCCTGAATCTCCTTCTGGTCGATGTCATACGCAACGGCACTCGCATAGCCCGGACGCGTCTTCATCACGGCCAGCTGACCACTAAAGGTGAGCGAAAGAAATCCATTGCTATTCGCCATGTCGGTAGCACGCTGAGGCGAAGAGACACGCTTGTACATCGTCTCATTGGGCAACACATAGACGTATTTTCCATTCATAGAGGCAGCCTTGGCCACCTTCAACTGCTTCAAGTCGCGGCTCAACGTAGCCTGCGTAATCGTAAAGCCCTCCTTGGCCAATGCCTTCAGCACCTCCTCCTGACTGCTAAGCTCCTTGCTGGAGATAAGCATCTTGAGGGTTTTCATTCGTACCGTTTTCGCTTTCATAATCCTTCATTATTCTATTTCATTTGCAAAATTACAATATTTATTCACGCCAAGCAAGTTTTATGCCCTCAAAAAGCATTTTATTAGAATATTTTTAGATTTCCTTTTGTCACACATAACCTTTCATAGCACAACTCGCGACAAACAAAATGCAAGCTACCTCGGCACGAAAGCTACCGCTTTGCAAGGAAGAAATGGCTACATGAAGACGAAAACGCACGAAAAAGGGGAAATATCTTTTCAGATAATCCCCCGATATACGTATTTTACTCCTATAATTTTCTAAGAATATTCACTTCTCCAACCGCATCAATTGCGTCTGTCGCCCAAGAAGCGGAGCAGATAGAGGAAGAGGTTGATGAAGTCGAGATAGAGGTTGAGCGCACCCAAGAGCGCTATCTTCTGGGAAGCCTCGCCCATATCGGGAGCCTCCAGGAGAGCCCGCTTGATCCATTGCATGTCCCAGGCCGTCAGTCCACAGAAGATGATCACGCCCACACCACTAATGACGAGGTCGAACATCGTGCTGCGAAGGAACATATTGACCACGCCGGCAATGATCAGGCCGATAAGCGCCATGATCAGGAAACCACCTATCGAGGACAAGTCCTTCTTGGTCGTATAGCCGATCAAGGCCATGGCGCCAAACATACCTGCCGAGACAAAGAAGGTCAGGGCTATGGAAGCCGTGGTATAGACGGCGAAGAAGGCGCTCATCGTCATACCGTTGAGGATGGAGAAGGCGATGAAACCCACGGTAGCCGTGGTGATCGAGATGCGGCTGAGGCGGGCCGACAGCCAGATGACCAGTCCGATCTCGGCTGCAAACAACACGAGCATGGGCATCTTGGAACCGAAGAGACTCATCAGGAGGCCCGGGCTGTTGCCGATACCATAGGCGACGATAGCCGTGATGGTCAAGGCCAAAGCCATCCAGGTATAGACCTTCCGCATGAGGAAAGGCATGACACGTGACCGCTCCAGCTCCCGCGCGCGATCATCCACAATGTTTGAATAATTGTTGAAATCCATTTCGATTTTCGAATTTAATATGTATGTTTTCTATCGTACAAAAGCCATGCCATGGCGACCATCCTTGACAGTCTGTCACTCCTGGCAAAAGACCTTTCTGTCTGCAAATATACACCTTTAGGGCGAAACCGACAAGCACTTGACATAGATTTTAGCTATTTCCTGGTCGCTTATAGTGATTTTTAGCATTTTTCTTTCTACTTTTGCACCAGCATTTCAAGCAAGACACCCATAACGAAAGAAGACATGGACAATCAAAATAGTAAAAGCAAGAAGATCCTGATGGATGTCCCCGTGACGCGGACGTCCCTGCGAGTGATCGACAACATCATCTACTCGCAACACTACGAGAAGGGAACGATCTCCCTCCACATGACGCTCATCATTCCACGAACCAATGAGCCGAAGCCCTGTGTGGTCTATTTCCCTGGTGGCGGTTTCACGACGAGCGACTACAGCAAGTTTATCGAATGTCGCATGGGACTGGCGCGTGCAGGCTTTGTCGTGGCTGCCGTGCAATATCGTACGATCCCCAACGCCTTCCCTGCCCTCCTGGAAGACGGCAAGCAAGCCATCCGCTTTCTCAAGGCCAATGCCGAGAAGTTTGGTATTGACAAGACGCGCTTTGGCGTGATGGGCAATAGCGCTGGCGGCTACCTGTCGTCGATGATTGCGACGACGATGAACGAGCCGCGCTTCGACCAAGGACAGTATCTGGACGAGAGCTCCGACGTGCAGGCCTGCTGCACCATCTTCGGTCCGTCCGACCTGGAGACCATCGACGAGGGCTTCCCTACCGAGGTGCAAGCCTACCACGACTCGCGGGCTGCCAGCGAGGCCCTGCTCGTCAATGGCGTGGTCTATGGCCGCGATCCGGGCCACCTCTTGGAGGAGATACCCGACAAGGCGCGTGCCGCCAGTCCGTTGGGTCACATCCATCCCGGACTTCCCCCGTTCCTCATCATGCACGGCAACAACGACCACATGGTGTCGCAACGACAGAGCGACCATCTCTACGAGGCCCTCTGCGAGAATGGGACGGAGGTGGAGTATGTCGTGCTCGACAAGGCAGACCATGGCGACGACCATTGGTTTCAGCAGCCCGTCATAGACTATGTCGTCGATTGGTTCCGCAACCACTTGCGCCCATAGGCCTTAGCGACAAGCGTACGTATAACAAATAACAAACAAGGGATGACAGACAGACTGCCATCCCTTGTTTTTATTTATACTCCTTATCGGGACCTCAGGCGTGTGGCCCCTCGGGAGAATCAAAGACGGTTGAAGGTGTTCTTCAACTGCTCACCCAGTCCGATCGTATAGCCCTGGGAAGAGAAGACGACACGATTGAACGTATCGGCAATGAAGAAGATCGGCAACTGCGTCTTGCTCGACAATTTCAGGTTCTCCACCATCTGCTGACGGATGGCACCATCGGTATCGATACCATAGATGATGTTCTTCGGCAGACGACCGTAGAGCGAAGCATCAAATTTCTTGGCCTCCTCAGCATTCTCGAAGAGCAGGACCATCGGACGGCCCCAACGGTCGAAGGCGTCAGCCTCCTTGGCAATGTCCACGAGCGCATGGTTGGTAGGCTCCTGGCCGACGCCAATGAGACCGATGATATAGTAGCCACGACCCGTCTGCGAGAGCAGACTCACCTGGTTGCCATCCATGTCAAACTTGCTCTCGGAGTTGAACGAACCGATCACCTGTACCTCGTCCTTGCTCTCGCGCATGATGAGAGGTACGGTCGTGGTCTGTCCCTCCTTGATGACGAAGAACTCGCTATGAGACAAGACGCTACCGTTGGCCAGGCGCGTGCCCGTGGTCAGCAGATAAGTACCCGCCTCCAGGGGGCATCCATCCTTGAAGGTGTTCATCCAGCTGGTCTGTCCGCCATCACCACCCTCGTCGTAGTTGAGGAGCGTGGCCGTGCCATTCTCCAGACGACTCAGGGAGAAGTGGTTGTAGTAGAGCGGGTTGTCCAGATGGGCAGCAGGCTGATAGGTCAGCACGAGCGTGCCCTGATGGGGCGTGACCGTGCCCTTGGCCTCGAAATCGACTGTCGTCCAGTTGCCATCCTTGCGATACATCAAGGCACCCGTGACCGTATCGCGCTTGGCTTCGATATTGAGACTGCGGGCGATATCGACGAAGAGCACCTTGCGCGAGCGCTCGTCCGTGATCTTGAACTTCACGGCACCTACTGGCGTCTGGGCTATCTGCAACGCCTTCGTATCGGGGTTGAGACGGATGTTCTTCTTGATCCAGTTGGCGATCTCCATCGGATTGGCACGGAACTTCTCGACCGTCTTGCGGTCAAAATAGTTCTCGAAGAAGCACTTGAAGGGCGTGATCAGCATCTCGTCCTCCACGCGCGGACTGACCTGGTCGCTCTTGTTGGCGAAGCAGTCCTCCAGGATCTGCGGCAGGATGTCGCGAAGGTCCTTGTCGCTCAGCGTATTGAGGATATTCAGGGCACGTGCCTCGTTGTCGCTATGACGGTTGAGGAAAGCCTCGATGGTGCGCCAGTTACCCTTCGCACGAAGGAAATAGGGAGCATACTTCGACGTGCCGTCCTTCGGATAATGCGTGCGACGGATGGTCTCATGGCGTATCTCGTCCTCGGCAGCAAAACGCGCCTTGTTGGTCGCAGCCTGCTCGGCCGACACCTCGGGCACGTTGGGCGACTCCTTGGGCGGCACAATCGCCATATCCACACTCGAGACCGCATCATTGTCGCGGTCGAGGGCGATCGTCACCTCGCGGTCCTTGCCAAAGGTCACCTTCTTGTAGCCATACTTTCCGCTCTTGGAAGCCCAGACGATCATGTCGCCCAGACCAGCCGTCAGGAAGGTGGCACCCTTCGCATCCGTATATTTCGTCACGGCCGTGAAGAACTCGGCATAGTTGTAGATCTTGAAATCCACACGGGCGTCGGCCACAGGATTGCCCTGAGTGTCCACCACCTTGAAGTCGGCCCGGCTCACCTTGGCATAATTGCTGATGAGGTTGATCTCCGTATAGTTGGACGTGCGCAGCACGGTCTCCTCCGGTCCGTCATAGTCGCCAAAGGCACGGGTGTGCATCAGCAGGGCCCGTGAGGCAGGCGCGTTGAACCATCCCAGGTTGAGCACGGCCTCGGGCTCGCAAGCTCCCAGGAAGTACCATTGTCCGTCGGCCCAAGCCTCCACCCACGCATGGTTGTCGTCGGTATGGGCCCAACGAGGCGTATAGACCTGACGGGCAGGAATGCCGATGGCACGCAAGGCAGCCACGGCAAAGGTGCTCTCCTCGCCACAACGGCCCGTGGTGGTACGCATGGTAGCCATAGGAGCGGACGTGCGGGCGTCTGCCGGCTGATAGGTCACATGCTCATGGCACCAATGGTTGACCTCGAGGATGGCCTCCTTCATGCTCAGCCCCTTGACGCGGTTCTTCAGTTCGTCATAATAGACGATACGGAAGCTGTCCAGGTTCTCGTTGTTGACACGAACGGGGAGGACGAAATGGCGAAACTCTCGCTCCGGCACCTGGCTACCCCATACCATCTCCTGGCGCGCCTGGAGCGACTTGCGCACGTTGGCAAGGAAGAAGTCGGTCGAATAATCCGTCTCATCGGCCATCGGCATGTAGGCATAGAGAAACTGCAAAGCCTCGGTCTCCACGCCATTGGCTCCCAGGCCCTTGACGTTGAAGCAATCCTTGCCCATGAGTTTCATGCGCGCGTCGAAGGCCTGCATCACCTTCTGCCGATACTGGTCGTTCTGCAGGAAATGTCCGCCCCCCTGCGCCTGTGCGCCAAGCGCCAGGAGAAGGCAGAAGAAAAGAAGTGTTTTTCTCATTATTTTTGATATTTGCTTGTTTCCACACAAAAAACGGCACTTGCGCCCGACTGAAATCAGCCGACACTCGTGCCGTTGTGTTGTTGGCTATGAAGGCAGGGGAGCCCTCTTACTTTGCCTCTACAGGAATCTTGTTCACCCTGCGCTCATGGCGACCGCCCTCAAAGTTGGCCTTGAAGAAAGCATCCATGATCTTGCCTGCCGTATTGTTGTCGATGAATCGACCCGGCAATACGAGCACGTTGGCATCGTTGTGCTGGCGAATCAGCTCGGCCACATCCTTGTTCCAAGCCAATCCCGCGCGCACACCCTGGTGCTTGTTGAGCGTGATGGCCATGCCCTCTCCGCTACCACAGATAGCGATGCCCGGATAGACCTCGCCACTCTCGACGGCTTCTGCCAGGGGGTGGGCATAGTCAGGATAGTCGCAACTGAGGTCGCTGTTGCATCCAAAGTCCTTATATGCGTACTTATGCTCCTCCAAATACTGGATGACATACTGCTTCAACGGATAGCCTGCGTGATCGCAAGCAACACCTACTGTCTTGATTTCCATAAGCGTTTCAGTTTTAATAGAGACCCCGCCTGGTGCCCTGTCTGGGCCTTTGGCGGAGCCTGCTTAGGTGATAGAATATTATGCTAAAAACTCTTTTACTTGCTTGTAAACATTCTCGGGCGTGAAACCGAGCTTCTCGTCGAGCACCTTGTAGGGAGCTGAGAAGCCGAAGGAGTTCATGCCGAAGACACGACCGTGGCAGCCGACGAGACCCTGGAGGGTGACGGGCAGACCTGCGGTCATTCCGAAGACCTTGGCCTCAGACGGCAGGACGAGCAGCTGATAGCCGACCGGCTGGCGACGGAAGAGACCCTCAGACGGGACGCTCACGACACGGCAACGGACGCCATCCTTGCGGAGCAACTCGGCACCCTCGACGAGCGTGGAGACCTCTGAACCGCTGGCCAGCAGGATAACGTCATACTGCTCGTCGGATCCGGCCACGACATAGGCACCCTTGCGGGCCTTCTGATAGTCGTTGCCCTCGGGGAGGCTCTTGATGTTCTGACGAGAGAGGATCAGGGCCGTCGGCGTGTCCATGTTCTCCATGGCCATCTGCCAGCAGACCGTCATCTCGTCGGCATCGGCAGCACGGAAGACGCGCACGGAGTCCTCGCCCATGTGGTTCTGCAACTTCTCCATGAGGCGCAGCTGAGCCTCGTGCTCCACGGGCTGGTGGGTCGGTCCGTCCTCGCCCACGCGGAAGGCGTCGTGGCTATAGATGAACTTCACAGGCGTGCGCATCAAGGCAGCCATGCGGATAGCCGGTTTCATATAGTCTGAGAAGACGAAGAACGTACCCATGGCCGTGATGACGCCACCATGGAGCATCATACCGATACACATGCAGGCCATCGTGAGCTCGGAGACACCTGCCTGGAAGAAGGCGCCGCTAAAGTCGCCACGCACGATGTTGTGGGTCTTCTTGAGGAAGCCGTCCGTCTTGTCGGAGTTGCTCAGATCGGCAGAGGCGCAGATCATGTTGGGCACCTGCTCGGCCAGTACTGAGAGGCAAGCTGAGGAAGCTGCACGGGTGGCGGAATCGCGCTTCTGCTCCAGTCCGCTCCAATCGACCTCGGGAGCCTTGCCTGAGAACCACTCCTTGAGCAGGGCAGCCTTGTCGGCATGCTCCTCGGCCCATTTGCGCTCCTCCTCATGGCGCTTGGCCACGATCTTGCGCAACTCCTCACGACGATCGCTATAGAGCTTCTCTACCTCGGGGAAGATGACGAAAGAATTCTCGGGATCGCCACCCAGGTGCTTGATCGTGTTGGCGAAAGCGTCGCCACCAAGGGGTGCACCATGGGTCTTGACGTTGTGCTCGTAGCTGGATCCGTCGGCCTGGAGCGCGCCTTTGGCCATGACCGTATGGCCGATGATGAGGACCGGGCGCTCCTTTTCCTTCTGGGCCACGGTAAGGGCCTTGCGAATCTCGTCGGCATCATTGCCGTCGATCTCGATGACGCTCCATCCCCAAGCCTTATACTTCATGGCCACGTCCTCGGTATCGACGACGTTGCACTCGGTAGAGAGCTGGATCTCGTTGGAGTCGTAGAACATGATGAGGTTGTTCAGGCCCAGCGTGCCGGCAATGCGGCCCACGCCCTGGCTGATTTCCTCCTGCACTCCACCATCGCTGATGTAGGCATATATCTTGTGCTGCATGGGCGTATGGCCGAGGCGAGCCTCAAGAAACTTCTCTGCCACGGCCGCACCAGCCGCAAAGGCATGTCCCTGTCCCAGCGGTCCGGACGAGTTCTCCACTCCGTGCTCGATGTCGCGCTCGGGGTGTCCCGGAGTGATGCTGCCCCACTGGCGGAACTGCTTGATGTCTTCAATGGTAAATTTTCCCTGAAGGGCCAGGGCCGAATAGAGCATCGGCGACATGTGACCCGGGTCAAGGAAGAAGCGGTCTCGACCGGACCATGCGGGCTGATCAGGGTCGTAAACCAAAAATTCGGAGAACAAAACATTGATAAAATCGGCACCGCCCATCGCACCTCCAGGGTGTCCGGACTTCGCCTTCTCTACCATCGAGGCAGCCAGGATGCGGATGTTGTCGGCTGCGCGATTCATTAACTTCTTGTCGTTCATTGTTTGGTCGTAAAAATTGTTTGATGCAAAAATAGTGAAAAAAAAGGATTGGGCAAAATAAAAAGCCGACTATTTTCCTTTGACTTGAAAGTTTAATGGTTTTTCTGACTTTTTTCCTATTATATTATGGAATATAAGGAGAAATCGGCATGAAAAAAGGCCTGGCCTCTCCCAGAGGGGGAAAACCAGACCTATGATTTTGGTCCGCGCCATCCTGCCGTCTTTCCCTTTAGGGAAGGCCTTGGAACAGCCCCGGACATAGACGTTGGCAGCTTACAGCAGCTTGTCGAAGAGGGCTCTCATCTTAGACTCGTTGGGGGCACCCACGTGCTTGTTGACGAGCTTGCCGTCCTTGAAGAAGAGGAGCGTCGGGATGTTGCGCACGGCATACTCCATGGTGATGTCCTCGTTCTGCTCGACGTCGCACTTGCCGACGACCAACTTGCCGTCATACTCCTCAGCGAGTTTTGACACAAGCGGAGAGATTGCCTTGCAGGGGCCGCACCAGGTGGCCCACAGATCTACTACCAATGGCAGGTCGCCATTTCTCAGAGTCTCAAAGTTGTCCTTTGTGATTTCTACTTCCATTGTTTCTTTTCGTTTAGATTTGGTGAATATGTTTGTTAATACACAAATATCATGCCAATGACAAAATGTCAGTTGATGTGGTACTCCAAGTCCATCGACTGCAATTCCGTCAGTAGTCTCCGGTCCACATCGACGGTCTTGGTCCGGCTCTGTAGCGAGAGGGCCGTACGGTCGGGCAGGGCCAGGCGGACCATGAGGGTGGTGTCGCCGGGATGGTCCTCGATGATGGTCTGGAGCTCCGCCACCATCTTGTCGTCCACGCGGTCGATGGGTAGCGAGACCGTGATCTTCTTGAGGCGGTCGCGCTTGACGTCATAGAGCTGGGAGACGCTCTCCACGCGGAAGGCCAGGGCGTCGCTATTGCGGAAGCGCTGCACACACTTCGCCTGGACGAAGACGGCAAAGTCCTGTCCCAGCTGCGCCTTCCATCTCAACCAGTCTTGGCCGAAGAGCGTCAGTTCGCCCACGCCCGCAAAGTCCTCGATCGTCACGATGCCGAAGGGCAGTCCCGTACGTTGGGAGAATCGCTCGTTGACGGCCGTCACCATGCCGCCGAACGTCACCTCGCCCCGCTTCTCCAGCGCCTTGAGGTCGGCCTCCCTGTGGATCTCCGAGCAATGGGTGTTGCACATGTTCTCCAGCACGACCGCATACTCGTCGAGCGGATGGGCCGAGAGATAGATGCCCACGAGCTCGCGCTCCTTGTTGAGTTTCTCGATGGCCGCCCATCTTTCCGTCTTGGGCAGGGGCGGATGGACCACGGTCACGTCGTCGCTCCCGAAGAGGCTCAGTCCGGCATTGGCCTTGTCCATCTGGTAGCGCTGGCCGTAGCGCACGAGCAGGTCGATGAAGAGTTCTCCCTTGGCGTTGGGGGTGAAGAACTGCTCGCGCATGACCCCGAAACCATCGAAGCCGCCACTATAGGCCAGGCTCTCGAAAGCCTTTCGGTTGACGTTGGCCAGGTTGACGCGCTCGGCAAAGTCGAAGATGTCCTTGTAGGGACCGTTCTTCTCGCGCTCGCTGACGATGGCCTCGGCAGCAGGCGTGCCCATGCCCTTGATGGCGCTCAGTCCGAAGCGTATCTCGCCCTTCTTGTTGACACCAAAGCCGATCTGGCTCTCGTTGACGTCCGGTCCGAGGGTGGAGATCTTGAGCGCCTTACACTCCTCCATGAGTTTCGTGATCTCCGTGATCTGGCTGAATCGCCGCGTCATCAGGGCCGCCATAAACTCGGCCGGGTAGTGGGCCTTGACGTAGGCCGTCTGATAGGCCACCCAGGAGTAGCACGTGGCGTGGGACTTGTTGAAGGCGTAGCTCGCAAACTTCTCCCAGTCGCCCCAGATCTTCTCCAGCACCTTCGGGTCGTGGCCGTTCTCCGTGCCCTGCTTGATAAACTTCGGCTTCATCTGGTCGACGATGGCCTTCTTCTTCTTTCCCATGGCCTTACGGAGGGCGTCGCTCTCGCCTCGGGTGAAGTTGGCCAACTGTCGGGAGAGGAGCATCACCTGCTCCTGATAGACCGTGATGCCGTAGGTATCCTTGAGATACTTCTCCATGCAGGGGATGTCGTAGCTGATCTTTTCTCGTCCGTTCTTGCGGGCGATGAAGGAGGGGATGTAGTCCATCGGTCCCGGCCGGTAGAGGGCGTTCATGGCGATGAGGTCCTCGAAGACCGTGGGCTTCAGCTCGCGCAAGTATTTCTGCATGCCTGCCGACTCAAACTGGAACGTGCCGATGGTGCGTCCCTGCTGGTAGAGCTGGTAGGTGAGTTCGTCGTCGATAGGTATTTTCTCCAGGTCGATGACGTGGCCCGTGGTCTGCTTGACGACCTTGCAGGCCTCCTTGAGCTCCGAGAGCGTCTTGAGGCCGAGGAAGTCCATCTTGATCAGACCCGTGGTCTCGATGACGTGGCCGTCATACTGCGTGACGTTACACTTCATCTCGGGGAAGTCGGGGTCCGTGGCCGTCGATACCGGCACCCAGTCGTCGATCCTGTCGCGACAGATGATGAATCCGCAGGCGTGGAGGCCCGTGCCGCGGACGGTACCCTCCAGCATCTTCGCATACTTGATGGTGTTGCGCTCGCGCGGGTCTTCGCTGACCTCGGCATCCTGGAGCTCGGGCGTACACTTGATGGCGTTGGCGAGGTTCATCTTCATCCCGTCGGGCAGTCGGTCGGGGATGGCCTTGCAGAGGGCGTTGGAGCGCTCCAGGGGCAACTTCTCCACGCGGGCCACGTCCTTGAGGGAGTTTTTCGTGGCCATGGTGGCATAGGTGATGATATGGGCGCAGTTGTCCTCGCCATACTTGTCCATCACCCATCTCAGGACCCTTCCGCGGCCGTCGTCGTCGAAGTCGGTATCGATATCAGGCAGGTTGACGCGGTCGGGGTTGAGGAATCGCTCAAACAGGAGGTCGTATTTCAGAGGGTCTATCTGGGTGATGCCCAGACAGTAGGCCACCACGGATCCTGCCGCCGATCCACGTCCCGGTCCCACCATCACGCCCAGTTCGGTACGGGCCGCGTTGATGAAGTCCTGGACGATGAGGAAGTAGCCCGGGAAACCCATCGTCTTCATCACGTGGAGCTCGAAGTTGATATGCTCGCAGACGCGCTCCTCCAGGGGGTCGCCATAGAGGCGGCGGGCACCCTCATAGGCCAGCTTCGCCAGGTAGTCGGCCTCAAACTTGATGCGATAGATCTTGTCGTAGCCTCCGAGTCGGTCGATGACCTTCTGTCCCTCCTCGGGCGAGAGCTGGTTCTGTCCCTTTTCGTCGGAGGTGAACTCGTTGTAGAGGTCCTGCTCGGAATATTTCTGTCGCCACTCCTCCTCCGTTCCGAATTCCTCGGGGATGGGGAAGAAGGGCATGATGGGTCCGTGGTCGATGTCGTAGATCTCCACCTTGTCGAGCACCTCGATCGTGTTGGCGAGGGCCTCGGGCACGTCGGCAAAGACCTCGTTCATCTCCTCCCGCGTCTTAAACCACTCCTGCTTGGAGTAGCGCATGCGGTTGGGGTCGTCGAGGTCCTCCTGGGTGGAGAGACAGAGCAGGTGGTCGTGGGCCTCGGCCGTCTCGCGGTTTTCGAAGTGACAGTCGTTGGTGCAGACGAGCTTGATGCCCAGTTCCTTGGCCAGCCGTATAAGTTCGCGGTTGGCGCGTTGCTGCAGGGGGAAGGTCTCGCGGTTGGCCACGACCGAGGGGTCCTTCACCTCGTGGCGCTGGAGCTCCAGATAGTAGTCGTCGCCGAAGAGGTCGTGATACCATTGTGCGGCCTCTCTCGCGCCCTCCAGGTCTCCGTCGAGGATCTTGCGTGGCACCTCGCCGGCTATACAGGCCGAGCAGACGATCAGTCCCTCGTGGTAGCGCTCCAGGTCGGCCCGGTCCGTGCGCGGCTTGTAGTAGTAGCCGTCCACCCACGCGCGCGATACCAATTTAATAAGGTTTTTGTATCCCTTGTAGTTTTTGGCCAGGACGACGAGGTGGTAGCCACTATTGTCTCCCATGGCCTTGTCCTTGTCCTCCTTGGTGCGTCGTGCGACATACATCTCACATCCGAAGATGGGCTTGAAGGGTTCGAGGCCCTCCGCCTTGCGCTCCTTGTTGACCTTGGCGCAGCAGTCGGCCAGCTCCTTCACGCCATACATCACGCCATGGTCGGTGATGGCCATGCCCCTCATGCCGTCCCCGACGGCCTTCTTCACGAGGTTGGCTACCTTCGACTGGCCGTCAAGGATGGAGTAGTGCGTATGGACGTGCAAATGTATGAAGTCTTCCATCAGTTTTCGTATTTCACGTGCAAATGTAGATAAAAAAAATGGAATCACGGCCTATTGGGCCGAAAAGTTGAAGTGTTAATTTGCATAACTGACAAAAAGTATATAACTTTGCACATTATTCATGAATATGTAAACCTTCCGACATGGGAAAGAGAATAAAGAAACTCAAGAAAATCCGTCTTCATCGTGAGGGCACGGACCAGTTGTTGTATGGTGGAATCGGCATTGCCCTGGTGGCCGCCATTCTGTGGTTTGCCCTGACGACCAAGATTCCTTTCTGGGCGTTCCTCGTCATCATGGTCCCCGTCTATTGTATCGTGCTCAACTTCTATCGTTGTCCGATCCGCTACCTCAACATCGAGGACACGGAGCATATCGTGGTGGCGCCTGCCGACGGCAAGATCGTCGTCATCGAGGAGGTGGAGGAGAATGAGTACTTCCACGACCGCCGCCTGATGATCAGCATCTTTATGAGCCTCTTCAACGTCCACGCCAACTGGTTTCCCGTGGACGGCGTGGTGAAGTTTGTCAAGCACTTTAATGGCAACTTCCACAAGGCTTGGCTCCCCAAGGCCAGCGAGGAGAACGAGCATGCCGACGTGATGATCACCATCCCCGACGGCCGCGACGTGCTCTGCCGCCAGATCGCGGGTGCCGTGGCGCGTCGTATCGTCACCTATGCCAAGGATGGCGAGGACTGCTACATCGACGAGCACCTGGGCTTCATCAAGCTCGGCAGCCGCGTGGACGTCTATCTGCCTATCGACTCCGAGGTCTGTGTGAAGATGGGACAGGCGACTACGGGCGACCAGACCGTCATCGCGCGCCTCAAGCCCGTGGAGAAAGCGTAATCCCATAGAGAAAACGTAATCCCGTGGAGAAAGCGTAGTCCGTAGAGAAAACGTAATCCCGTGGAGAAAGCGTAATCCCGTAGGGAAAACGTAATCTGTGGAGAAAGCGTAGTCCTCTCCCCCACCCCTGGGGCGGCCCTCCCTTGGCGTCTGGATTTCAGATGCCTGAGGCGTTGGCTTAGGACGAAGCCTTCCTGCTATAGGATTGGAAAAAAAAATCTGCCATAGGAATAGGAGTAGGATAAAACTTTTCTCCTAATAAGAATTAGGAGTAGGATTTTTTCTGCAATATGAGCTAAATGATATGATGAAGCTTTACTGCTTATGATCAAGAAACATATCCCCAACAGCATCACCTGCTGCAACCTCATCTCGGGTTGCATCGCTACCTATTTTGCCTTCCGCCACGACTTCGAATGGGCCCTGGCGTGGATGGTCATAGGAGCCGTCTTCGATTTCTTCGACGGCATGACGGCCCGCCTGCTCCATGTCAGTTCGCCTATCGGCAAGGAGCTCGACTCGCTGGCCGACGACATCACCTTCGGACTGGCTCCCTCGGCCATGCTCTTTGCCGAACTGGGCGTGGTGGCCTATCCCTCGGCCCTGGAGCCCCTGCGCGAGGTGCTGCCCTTCGTGGCCTTCGTCATGGCGGCCTTTTCAGCCCTTCGCCTGGCCAAGTTCAATCTCGACGAGCGCCAGTCCCTGGGCTTCATCGGACTTCCCACCCCGGCCAATGCCCTCTTCTGGGGCTCGTTGATGGTGGGTGTGGCTCCCCATTTCGAGTCCTCGCCCCTTTGGGCCGTGGCCATGGTCGTGGGCGTGCTGGTGAGCAGCTACCTGCTCGTGAGCGAGATACCGATGTTTGCCCTCAAGTTCAAACAATGGGGCTGGAAGGGCAACGAGGTGAAGTATCTCTTCGTCCTCTCCTGCATCCCCCTCCTCGCCCTGCTGCGCATCTCGGGCATTGCCGTCATCATTGCCTGGTATGTGCTGCTCTCGACCATGGTGGCCAAGAAGCCTGCGCCACAGAATCATTAACTCCATCCGCACATTATGATTTTCATCAAATTCATATTCCTACTCTTCGTCCTCGCCTTGGCGGCCATCGCCCTGATAGCCTACAAGTTCTACAAGCAGCTGCATCGCGTGGTACGCAGGTTCCAGCCCGAGGACAACGACTTCCAGGGCCAGCAGGGCTTCCAGGACCAGCAGTCCTCGGCCCGCACCTCGCGCCAGGCCGACGGCAACACGATCGTCGACTCCCGAAGCGAGGAGCAACGCGCCAAGAAGGTCATCAAGGACAACGAGGGGGAATATATCGACTACCAGTAGCCGTCCTCGTCCCGAGGCCATGTGGCAAGCGTCCCGATCACGAGCCGGTTTCTCATGTGGCTGTCTTTCCCATCATGGCCCGGGCTTTTTTAGATCATGACTCATCTTTTCTTTTCATGAACCAAACTGCCGAAGATTCCGAACGGGCTTCCTCCCTGCCGCTCCATCAGAAGACGACACGAGAGATAGCTGGCCACACCTGCACGATCTACGCCCAGGAGCGGCCCGCCTTTCTGCTGATCCAACCTGCCGACGCCAACGACCTCAGGGAGATGGACCAGGAGGTGGAGGCCATCGCCCAAGCCACGGGAGCGCACTTCGTCCTCGTGGCCGTCCATATCGCCCGTTGGTTCGACGAGCTGCCGCCCTGGGACGCTCCTCCCGTCTTCGGCAAGCGCCCCTTCGGCCATGGGGCTCCGGCCACGCTCCAGTCTATCCTTGATATCATCGACCATCTGCGCTCCTCGGGCCTCGTCTCCTCTCCCGACTGCCCCACGATCCTCGGGGGCTACTCCCTGGCGGGCCTCTTCGCGCTTTGGGCGGGCTACCAGCATCCCTTTGACGGCATCGTGGCGGCCTCCCCCTCCATCTGGTATCCCCAATGGCTCGCCTATGCGGCCCTCCACACTCCCTTGTCCGCAGCCTTCTACCTCAGTCTGGGCGACCGCGAGGACCGATCCCGCACGCCCGTCATGACGACCGTCAGCCAATGCATCCGTCGCCAACACGACCTCCTGATCGCCTCCTCCACTCCCGTCACGCTCGAATGGAACGAGGGCAACCACTTCCAAGACAACGGCCTGCGAACGGCCAAAGGCTTCGCCTGGGTCATCAACAGAATACAGACTCCCTGACGCTTGAGGGTGCACAACTTTTTGGGACAAATCGTCAGGGCAAGAGGGAAAACAACAAATACAACCTTTACAACAATGTACAACCTACACGCTACGCGTGTTTACAATCTTGCTGCAAGGTAAACAACATGATACAAGGCTTCGCCAGGACATATCACCAGGACAAATCAGCAAGAAGCGTGTTCAAGGCGAAGCGTTGTATTTTGTTGTTTCGCAACAAGCAAGCCTTGATTTGCATAGGCCTCGAAGAGGCGATGTCCTGGCGAAGCGTTGTTACTTGTTGTAAAAGTTGTTCACGTTGTTTTTCCCATATATCCTCGTAGAGTCCACATTCACTTTTCCCAAGCATTCAGCCACGTTTTTCGGTCCTCTAAACGAGTCAAATCCCCAAATTCATAGTGAAATTGGCGATTACAATCCCCAAATTCATAGTAAATTTGGGGAATTGGAAAAATAACAACAGCCACAAGGAAAGCCTTTTCGCGCGGGCCAACTTGGTCATATCAAGAAAATTGCGTAACTTTGCACCCTTGTAGCAAAACGAAGATTCAGAGAAAGAACAAAATAAGGTTTAAGACATAATATGATAACGCTCAACAATCTTGCCATCCAGTTTGGCAAGCGAGTACTTTACAAAGACGTAAACATCAAGTTCACGCGCGGCAACATCTATGGCGTCATTGGCGCCAACGGAGCCGGCAAGTCCACCCTTCTTCGCGCCATCTCCGGCGACCTGGAGCCCAACAAGGGTACCGTGGAGCTGGGTCCTGGCGAGCGTCTGTCGGTCCTGGAGCAGGACCACTTCAAGTATGACGCCTATCGCGTGCTCGACACGGTCCTCATGGGCCATGCCCCGCTCTGGGAGAACATGAAGGAGCGCGAGGCTCTCTATGCCAAGCCCGAGATGACGGAGGAGGACGGCAACCGTGCTGCCGACCTGGAGCTGAAGTTTGCCGAGATGAACGGCTGGGAGGCCGAGAGCGAGGCTGCCCAGCTGCTGCAGCACCTGGGTATCGCCGAGGGCCTGCACGAGAAGCTGACGGGCGAGCTCAGCAACAACGAGAAGGTGCGCGTGATGCTCGCCAAAGCCCTCTTCGGCAAGCCCGACAACCTGCTGCTCGATGAGCCCACCAACGACCTCGACCTCGAGACCGTGGAGTGGCTGGAGGACTACCTGGGCGAGATCGACGAGAATCAGACCGTCCTCGTCGTCAGCCACGACCGCCACTTCCTCGACGCCGTGAGCACCCAGACCATCGACATCGACTTTGGCAAGGTGACGGTCTTTGCCGGCAACTACTCCTTCTGGTACGAATCGAGCCAGCTCGCCCTGCGCCAGCAGCAGAATCAGCGCATGAAGGCCGACGAGAAGCGCAAGCAGCTGGAGGAGTTTATCCGTCGCTTCTCGGCCAACGTGGCCAAGAGCAAGCAGACCACCTCGCGCAAAAAAATGCTCGAGAAGCTCAACGTCGAGGAGATCCGTCCCTCCAGCCGCAAGTATCCGGGCATCATCTTCCAGATGGAGCGCGAGCCGGGCAACCAGATCCTCATGGTCGAAGACCTCAAGGCGGTCGATACCGACGGCACGGTCCTCTTCGACCACGTCAGCTTCAATATTGAGAAGGGACAGAAGGTGGTCTTCATCTCCCACAACCCCAAGGCCATGACGGCCCTCTTCGAGATCATCAACGGCAACCGCGAGCCGGATGGCGGCACCTACAAGTGGGGCGTCACCATCACCACGGCCTACCTGCCCCTGGACAACACGAAGTTCTTCGAGAGCGACAAGAACCTCGTCGACTGGCTCTCGCAGTACGGCCCGGGCAACGAGGTGGCGATGAAGGCCTACCTCGGACGCATGCTCTTCCGCCAGGAGGAGGTGGAGAAGAAGGTCAACGTGCTCTCGGGAGGCGAGAAGATGCGTTGTATGATCGCGCGCATGCAGCTGCAGAACGCCAACTGCCTGATCCTCGACACGCCGACCAACCACCTCGACCTCGAGAGCATCCAGGCCTTCAACAACAACCTCGTGCAGTTCAAGGGCAACATCCTTTTCAGTTCCCACGACCTGGAGTTTATCGGTACCGTGGCCGGCCGCGTCATCGAGCTCACGCCCCGTGGCACCATCGACAAGCTCACGACCTACGACGAGTATATCCACAACGAGCAGATCCGCGAGCATCGCGTCGAGATGTATAAGTAAGGAGCATCAGGCCGGGATGTGTAAGCAAAAAGGAGCATCAGGCCGACATGTATAAGCAAGGACAGGAGACCCGTCGCGCGCCCGGGTGGACTTCGCAACCCGAAGCACACACCCGTCCGGCCAAAAGGGCGGGCGCCCCTGCCTTGGCACAATATTTGCTATGCGTCTTTAAAAAAAAGCTAAGAACAAAATGAGTAAAGAGAAGAACATAAAGGTCGAGGGCGAGACCCCCGAGACCAGCCACAACGAGGCAGAAGACGTGCGTGTGGCCGAAGGCGCACAGGATGGCGCACAGGAAAGCGCACAGGCTGAACAGACCGAAGAGGCCGAAACGGCTGAGAAGGCCAACGAGCCCGAGCTCACTCCCGAGGAGAAGGCGAAGGCCGAGGCCGTGGAGTGGAAGGACAAGTACATCCGCCTCTTCGCCGAGTTTGACAACTACAAGAAGCGCACCATGAAGGAGAAGGCCGAACTGATCCTCAATGGCGGCGAGAAGACGATCACGGCCCTGCTGCCCGTGCTCGACGACTTCGAGCGCGCCCTGGCCGACAAGGGCGAGGACGCCACGGCCGTGCGCGAGGGCTTCCAGCTCATCATGAAGAAACTGGAGAAGATCCTCGAGGGCCTTGGCGTGCGCCCCATCGACACCAAAGACAAAGACTTCGACGTCGATTTCCACGAGGCCATCGCCATGGTGCCTGCCGGCGACGACCAGAAGGGCAAGGTCATCGACTGCGTGCAGACGGGCTATACGCTCAACGACAAAGTGATCCGCCACGCCAAGGTGGCCGTAGGACAATAATATAGCGACAATATGGCAGCAAAGAGAGACTACTACGAGGTACTGGGCCTCACCAAGGACGCCACGGAGGCCGACATCAAGAAGGCCTACCGCAAGCTCGCCATCAAGTATCACCCCGACCGCAACCCGGGCGACACGACGGCCGAGGAGAAATTCAAGGAGGCCGCCGAGGCCTACGACGTGCTCCACGACCCGCAGAAGCGCCAGCAGTACGACCAGTTTGGCTTCGACGCCCCTGGCGGCTTCGGCGGCGGCAGTCCGTTTGGCGGCGCGGGCGGCTTCTCGATGGACGACATCTTCTCCATGTTTGGCGACGTCTTCGGCGGCCATGGCGGCTTCGGAGGTTTCGGAGGCCGTGGTGGCGGACGCCAGGCCCCGCGCTATCGTGGATCGGACCTGCGGCTGAAGGTGCGCCTGTCGCTCCAGGAGGTGGCCACGGGCGTGACCAAGAAGTTCAAGCTCCGCAAGGACGTGGTCTGCCCCCATTGCCACGGCACGGGTGCCGAGGGTGGCAGCGCTCCCGAGACCTGCCCCAACTGCCACGGCAGCGGCATGGAGATCCGCACCCAGCAGAGCATCTTCGGCATGATGCAGACCCAGACCACGTGCCACGTCTGTGGCGGCGAGGGCAAGGTCATCAAGAACAAGTGCAAGGAGTGTGACGGATCGGGTGTCGTCAAGGGCGAGGAGGTCGTCGAGATCCACATCCCCGCTGGTGTGGCCGAGGGCATGGTCGTCAACGTCCCGGGCAAGGGCAACATGGGCAAGCACAACGGCATCGCGGGCGACATACAGGTCTATATCGAGGAGGAGGCCAACGACACCTTCGTGCGCGACGGCCAGGACGTGGTCTACAATCTCCTGCTCGACATCCCCACGGCCACGCTCGGAGGCGAGGTGGACATACCGACCATCGACGGGTCGAGCGTGAAGATCAAGATCGAGCCGGGCACGCAGCCAGGCAAGACGCTCCGCCTCCGCGGCAAGGGTCTGCCGGCCGTCCAGGGCTATGGCAACGGCACGGGAGACCTCATCATCCAGGTGAGCGTCTTCATCCCCAAGACCCTCAACAAGGGGGAGCGCAAGGCCATGGAGAGCTTCCGCGAGAGCGAAAACTTCACGGGCGACAACCATACCAAACGGTCGATCTTCGAACATTTCAAGAAACTCTTCGGATAAGTCCGAAACCATTCAAGAGGCGCCTCGTGTCTTTCTCACGGGGCGCTTCGTTTTTTCAAATAGCGCTTTGAAGAAGTTTTTACAAGAATTGCTTTGGACAAATTTTGACCTGTACGGTTGAAATTACCCAATACGCCCTAAAAGGGCAGAAGCGCATAGCCCAGGGCGTCGCCCTGGGTAATTATGAACGCCAATCTGTCGCCCTGTAAGGGCAAAAGCTTTAAAGAACAGGCTATAAACAAATCGTTTGCCCTTACAGGGCGTCTTGTTGATTGCCATTATACCCAGGGCGATGCCCTGGGCTAAGGACTGTTGGGCTTTCAGCCCGTTTCAACCGTACAGTTCTACAAGTTTTTACAAGTATAGCTTCGATCAAGCGCACATCAACCAACAACGTTCTTCGCATAAGCACGCAACAATGAACTACAAGGAGACAGTAGAATATCTTTTCAACAGCACCCCCGTCTTCGAGCACGTGGGCGCCACGGCCTACAAGGACGGCCTGGAAAACTCCCACGCCCTCGACGACCATTTCGGCCATCCACACACGCGCTACCAGACCATCCACGTGGCGGGCACCAACGGCAAGGGCTCCTCTTCCCACACCCTCGCCTCCATCCTCCAGGCCGACGGCCACAGGGTGGGCCTCTACACGAGTCCTCACCTCGTGGACTTCCGCGAGCGCATCCGCGTCAACGGCGTGATGATGCCCGAGGAGTATGTGGTCGATTTCGTGCGGGAGGAGCGTAGTTTCTTCGAGCCGCTCCACCCCTCGTTCTTCGAACTCACCACGGCCCTGGCCTTCAAGTATTTTGCCGAGCAGGAGGTGGATATCGCGGTCGTCGAGGTGGGACTGGGCGGCCGCCTCGACTGCACGAACATCATCACGCCCCAGCTCTCGATCATCACGAATATCTCCGTGGACCACACGCAGTTTCTCGGCCACACGCTCCCCGAGATAGCCCACGAGAAGGCGGGCATCATCAAGCCCCACGTGCCGGTAGTCGTAGGCGAGGCCGTGGCCGAGACGCGCCCCGTCTTCGAGGCGAAGGCGCACGCGTGCGAGAGCCCGATCTTCTTTGCCGAGGACCGCCCCGAGGTCCTTTCGGCCCACGACACGCCCAAGGGGCGCGAGTATGAGACGCGGTCCTTTGGCACGCTCCTGGGCGACCTGCGTGGCGACTACCAGACGCGCAACGCCAACACCATCCTCGCGTCCGTCTCCCAGCTCCTCTCCCGTGGCACGATCCGCCACCCCGAGAGCATCGGCGAGGGCTTCCGCTCGGTCTGCCGACGCACGGGACTGATGGGCCGCTGGCAACCGCTCCCGGGCCATCCCCATGCCGTCTGCGACACGGGCCACAACGTGGCGGGATGGCAGATGCTGGCTCCCCAGATCATGGCCCAGCCGGCCCGCAAGCGCCGCCTCGTCTTCGGCATGGTGGACGACAAGGACCTCGCCCACGTCATGGAACTCCTGCCCCGCGAGGCCATCTACTACTGGACGCAACCCTCGACCAACAGGGCCTTCCCTGCCGAGAAAGTGGCGGAATGCGGACGGGCCCACGGCCTCCACGGCACCCTCCATCCCTCCGTCGCCGAAGCATACCGCGCGGCCCTGGCCGACGCCGCCCCCGACGACTTCATCTTCGTGGGTGGCTCCAGCTATGTCGTGGCCGACCTCCTTGCCAGCCTCCAGGAGAAACCATAACAGCCTGCTGCTGACGAGAAACACAACAAGAACGCTTCGCCTTGGGTGCGCATTCCTGCTTATAATGGAAAACAACTTGAACAACCTTTACAACAATGAACAACGCTTTCGGTAAGCCATGCGCAAAACCGAGTTCGCTCGAGTTTTGCCATGGCGAGAAAGGGTACCATGAAATGGAACCTACACGCTTCGCGCGTGTATTACAATCTTGCTGCAAGGTAAACAACAAAATACAACGCTTTCGATAAGCCATGCGCAAAACCGAGCTCGCTCGAGTTTTTGCCATGGCGAGAAAGGGTGCCATGAAATGGAACAGCTTCGCCAGGACAATCAGCTGGAAACGTATCCAAGGCGAAGCGTTGTTCATAGTTGTTTCCCTACAAGCAGCCTTTGGTCTGCATGGGCCTCGAAGAGGCGATGTCCTGGCGAAGCGTTGTTCATAGTTGTAAAAGTTGTTCAAGTTGTTTTCCTTTATGTCTACGATCGTCGGCAAACGAAAGTCCGAGGCGAAGCGTTGTTACTTGTTGTAAAGGTTGTTCAAGTTGTTTTCATTTATGTCCTCGGGATTTCCTCTCAAGGCAAAGGGAAAACTATATGCGGGTTTATGGGTTTTCCTTTGGCCGCATGTGTGGGGAATCGTACTTTTGCAGCAGAAAACGAGTAATAACCCTCAAAAGAAAGTCTGGATTATGAAACGTATTATTTTAGCAACCATAGCCGCCCTCGTCATGACCGTCTCCGCCTCGGCCCAGCGACTGGCCGACGTGCGAGCGGAAGCCACCATCATTACCGACAAGATGATAGCCGAACTGGGTATCGGACCGGGCTACCGCAACAGCATCCTCAACATCAACCTCGCCTACCTCAACAGCATCAACAGCTATCGCGACATCGACGCCTACGGATGGGAGCGCCGCAACCGCGAGATACGCCGATATCTCTCACCCGGACAATGGCGCAAATACTGCAACACATACTACTTCTACCGCCCCATCGGCTGGCAAGACCGCGCCTACGTCCACCATATATATAGGAGATACCCCGCCTGCCGACCGGGCTACCACCATCGCCCGCGCTACGACCGAGGCCACGGCCACCATCGCCCGCGCTTCGACAAGCATCACCCTCGCCGCCCGCGCTTCGACCGCCACCATGGCCGTCCGGGAAAGCACGACCGAGGCTATGGCCGTCCAGGCAAGCACGACAAGCACGACCGAGGCTATGGCCGACCCGGCAAGCACCACAAGCACGACCGAGGCTATGGGCGTCCCGGAAAGCACCATAAGCACGACAAGCACGATCGCGATTAGCCTCCCCAGCCCCATATAAACCCCAATCTATACCCCCCTATCTGTAAATGATCACCCACACGAGGCGAAACAGGACCTTCCCCGGAAGTCTCCCGTATCGCCTCGTCTTGTGGCGGAGGGGAATGGCAGACATGGGGACACGACAAGTACAACATTTTCCAGACAAACCACTATTTGCAGACAATTTTTCGGGAAAAGGCAAGGGATTGGGAAAACACTTCCTCGATTATATTGTGATATTTGTAATCTACAGCTCCGCTTTCAGCAGCTTCATCTCCTCTGCCGCCAGCCCAGTCATATCCATGACCGTTGCTTCATCCATACCCTTTGCCAGCATCTTCTTGGCAATCTCAAGGCTTCGCTGGGACATGCCTTGCTCCATACCTTTCTCCATTCCTTGCTTCATGCCTTGCTCCATGCCCTTTTCCATTCCTTCAGCAATTCCTTCTTCTTTACCCTCTTCCCTGCCTTTCTGGTATCTGTCATCCAGAAGGGTTCTTTCGACACTTACTGAATCCCAAAATTTGTCATAGGCTCTGAGCTCGGCATCCGTGAAGCCGGATATCTCCAGCTCCTCCACAGCTTTTCCTATCTCCGGATCATTAAGCAGGTCGGCAGGAATCTCCTTCGTATTTGAATTGATCTCCGTGAGGAAACGGAGCCATAGCACCATCATACGCTTGTCGGCAATGGAATGAGGAGTGAACTTCGGCAGCTCTATGAAGGTGAAATGCAAGCCTTCAATCACCTTGTTGCTGTCCTTGTCGTGCACGATGCGGTAGTTGTGGATGAAATCTGGAGTGTCATGCTCAAAGACGTCGTTTATCAGATTCAGGGAATACACAGGTTGGAGCTCGCTGTATTTTCCGCCCTTTTTGGCCTGACTCACGTAGAGCTTGGATGCATTAAACAGTACTCGCTGCTGGAAAGCGTCCGACCATTCCATCTGCATTTCCACGCAGAATTTTCTGCCTCGTGAATCTGTGCAGAGTACATCCACAATAGTGTTCTTGCCCCCTTCGAGCTGGGGCACAAGTTCCGTTGGCAGATACTCTATCGCGTGTATCTGCTCCGCTTCGCTGAGTGGCAGGAGTGCGTTCAGAAGGCTGATCAGTCTTTGGGGATGATTGCCGAATATCTTCTTGAACGTGAGGTCTGCCTTAGGATCCAAGTACTTCATCATCATCTGTCTTTTAGATATGCCAATGCAAAGATACTGCTTTTTTTTGGCTTTTCCTCAGTTGCCTGATTTTTGTTTCCTCGGTTGCCTGTATTTTTATTAAAAAAAAGCGGGCGGGAGAAGGATTTCCCCAAGAATGTTTGGAAAGACGGGAAAAAACGCGTATTTTTGCATGCGAGATAAATATAAGCAGAATATAAGATAGGGCCCAAAATCGGGCATAACTTATAGCACAATATAAATTAAAAAAAGCCTCATGACGGACTATTACGAGTATGCGATCCCCCAACTGGTGAAGCTCCTTGGCGCCCGCTTCAAGGACTACCGCCTGCGCAGCAACATGACGCAGAAGGAGGTCTCGGAACAATCGGGCCTCACGACCACGACCATCCACAAGTTTGAGAGCGGCGCCGCGGACAACATCTCGCTCGCCACGTTTCTCCTGCTGCTGAAGGCGATAGGAGAGATCGAGGCCCTGGACGACCTGCTGCCGGAGCTGCCGCCCTCGCCCTACCTGATCAGGAAGGAAAAGAAAGTGCAACGCATAAGACATAAGAAACCACGGACCACTTGACCGACGAGCAACTGCGCTCGCTGGTCAAGACCTTTTTCCTCAGCTGACAGGCTTTTTCTGATTTTCCGAGGATGCCTATGTTCTGAGGAATCCATGCCGTTTGGCAAAGGCCGTAGGACCGTCCGTGCGCAAGGGGGCATAAACAAAAAACGCCTCGCACGATTTGAGCATTGTGAAGAGGCTTGGCGAGGACTGACGATGCAAAGGTAAGAATAGTCTTTGGCTTTCCAAACTTTTCCCCAAGAAAAATCGCGCAAGAGCAGTTTTTGGGGGGAATATCAACGGGCGCAACTGGCCGCAGGCCGAGCGTTGGAGCGACGGAGGAGCGGGAGACTCAGGGCAAGATTTGGCGGCAGGGGGCGCTTGGCTACGTCATCCGTTTACCCGTCTCGGCCCGCCCGACCGCGCTCGACCTCGGCCTGCAGCCGCCTCTCCATGGCGTCGCGACGAGGACTGCCCTTCTCGCCCCACACCTCATCGACAACTGCCGACAAGGGGGTCAGATGAACTTGACTCATGTCCTTTACTTCTTTGTCCTTCCGATTCATATCTTTTGCTTCCACATCTATTGCTTCCACATCTATTGCTTCCATCGCTTTACAGTCCCTTCCCATTCCTCTTGCTCCTTATTTATATAGTCCTTCGGCCCCGCCCGTTCCCTTGCTCCTCCTATCCGAGTAGACCTGGCGCAAGCGGAAGGCTTATGGACCTCCAGGCGCAAAGGTAAGCATTCCCATCCATACGACCTAAGAAAAAAGCGAGTTTCCGCCTCTGCTCCACGGGTGGCGCAAGGCACATTTCGCAGGCTGCCCCACCCCGCCCCGACAAGCGGGGCAAACTATTTGCGCATATTTCTGGTTCATCCGGAATATGGGGTGGTAGAATACAAGAAGGGGGCTTTCTAATGATAAACGCAAGCATTAATCATTCCAAATATCGGATGAGCCATATTTCTTCGGGAAAAAGGATGGAGATTGGGAAAAAAGTAGTAAATTTGTGGGAAACATAATGACACGCCTATGAGCAAAAAGACAACGACTGGGCACAAGAGACGAATCCATAGCGCCCCACACGGCCACACGCCCCTGCAGGACTGGCGGCTCGGCAGGACCCCCGCGCCACGCAGGCGGAGGATGAGCAACTACGCCATCAACCTCGCCTTTCTCGAGACCTACGTCCGAGAGAGCGGCTACGCCCTCAGCCCCCGACAACTGGCCTCGATGGCGCGCCGCTTCACGCGATGGGAGGTCCGAAACGTCTTTTGCCACAAGAACGGCTACGAGGACTTCCGCGACCAGGTCATCTGCCTCGACTACAACGAGCTGCTGGAAATGTATGTGGAGGAGACCGTCCACCCCGCGGTCAGGCCCCCATGGCAAAGCCCTGGCAACTACGCCTACTTCCAAAGCGAGGTGATGGGGCAGATGGCGTAGGGCGGCGAGGCAGGGAGAGAGGGATTCTCGCTCTCTTGGTTTCGCGGCCACGGCCTCATCGCTCCGTCCGAGACGAGAAGACGGGTGGAGACGACCCGCTCTTCACGAGAGCATGGCGTAGCTTGGAATGGAATTCAACAACGAGCAACAGATTATTAATCAACAATCTACCAAAATTAAAGAAAGAAAATTATTATGGCACGATTTGCGACATACAGCATCAAATATCGCAGGGAACCGGGGTGCTACGATTGGCAGGACAGGCAGCAGCACCTCGCGGACCTCTTCGCTCCGGAGAGCGCAATGTCCTTTGGCGAAGGAAAACCCTCTGATGAACAAAAGGCGAAGGGGCAGACACACGCAAGGAAATTCAACCATCGCGTCCATCACCTCAAGTGCAACCACAACATCATCGTGCTGCAACTGGCCAACTCCATCGATGTCGCCATGGAGAACCAGTTTGAGACGGTGAACAGAAGGGACGAGCCCTCGGAATTCGTCATCATCGACAACCGAAAGGGCATCCGTACCGTGGCCATACAAAACCGCAAAAAGGCTTTCAGCGCGCCACGCAAGGTGGCAGACATCCTGCAGCAAGAGATCAGCACGCGCCTCTACAAGGATCATTGCTACACGATAGAGATCATGCCCGAGTACTATCCCGAGGACCTCTACAAGTTGTGGGAGATGAGGCAAAGGGACATACAACTCTTGCGCTTTTCCTCTCCCCAAAAGATGGAGGAGAAGGAAGTCATCCAGAAAGCGGAGGAAATGCAAAAGCTATGGCCTGAGCGCTACAACGCCACGTTCATGAGCCAGCTGCTGTCCATTGCCCTCATGGCACGGAAGGCCAACTACGACATGAAGTTTGACATCTCGCCGCTGGACAAGAAGTGCATGCTCTTCGTGGATCAGAACTCCACGTACATGCAAAACCTCGTCACCATGGCGAGAGCCTCGGGAGAGCCCGTGGAGATCGTGACCAAAGACGGCAGCACGTTTCGATGCTTCGTGGATACTGAGGACGAAAACACGGACAAGATCGTCCATCACGAGCTCGACCAGTCGCTGCTGGAGATGTTCTTCAAGGGCAAGCGGAAAGACGGCGAAAAGGCCGGGCCCGAGGATATAGACAAGGCCGAGGCGAAGGTGGTGGAAATGCTCAACGCCATCAAGAAAACCGAGGAGGACACGAAGGAGCAGGAGGACGTGGCATGACGGAATTCATCGTGAGACTGGAGAAGGAGCAGATACGGCAGGAGCGCCGCAAGCTGCTCTCAGACGACGTCTATGTACTGGCGCACGACGTTCTCAAGCAGGCGCACAAGGACGGGCTGACCAGCCTGACGCAGGTGGAGCTCTACCTCTCGGGCAAGCGCCTGGCCCACGTGCTCCTCTCGCTGCCCAACGTGGAGGAGGGCATAGAGGACGAACTGGAGGAACTGGAGGCGGAGAACAAGAACGAGGCCGTAATCGTGGGCATGATAGCCGCCGCCATCATCAACGCAAACGGAATCAGAAGCAACAGGGACGTCACGCCCATTATCCAGCCCATCTTACAACGCTGGGGAGATCTCAGTCTCGGCATACCGACACTCGTGGCCATGCAGATCAAAGAGGAGAAGCGCTGGATGGAGGGGAAAAGGACCAACCCGCTCTCCTGCACGCTGGAGGAAACGCCCCGCGAGGGGGAGGAGGAAGTAGAGGATCTGCTGCAAAACTTTCTCGATGATTGCGATATGTGGGAACCAATTACCTTCAAGGATTTTTTCTTGACTCTGAGCAAATACAACGCCGAGCACGACTTAAGGTTTCAATCCCAGATCAACGCCTTGAAAGAGAAGCTGAGGGCCAGGACCTCTCCGCAGCCCCCGCTCCATATCGAGAAACAAATCAACAACTCGTGCCAGCAACTGCAAGGCCCGATCAACCAAGCGACATTCTTAACCAGAAGAGAAAATGAGCAACCATCAGACTGACAACGACCCGGCGCAGCTGTCCGCCGGCCGTAAGCCAACGTATATCAAGGAGCAGCACAACAACAACTGCCAGCAGTTTTTCGGCCCAATCTCCAACTGCCAGTTTATCATGCCTGCCCCGGCAGCCCAGGAAGCGCGCCAGCCGAAAAAAGCCAAGCCGAAGCGCGCCGCCAAGCCGAAGGCCACCCCGTCAAAGACCACCCCGCCAAAGACCCTGAAATACTACCAGCATGGCCACAAAGGGCTGCTGAGCAAGCAAAGGGAAAGGGTGAGCATGCTCTATAAGTTTTGGGTGAGGCTGGGATGGATAGACCGCAATACCGACCCCGAAGACTTTGACGCCTTTTTCGAAGGCGAACCAAGACATTGCAACATCACTTGGACGGGCAACGGCACCACGCTCTTCTTCATGCTCAAAGAATTGCTGCTGACGTGCGACTTCATCGAGAAGCAATCCCATTGTTCGGCCACCTCGATGGTGAAGGAGCAGTTTCTCAAGACGCCCAACGCAGACTCCTATCGCCTGAATGATGAAGACGTGCGCAACATCAAACTCTCGCGCCTCATCCTCGACACAACCATTCCGCTGCCCGAACCAAAGGGTAGAGACGAGGAGGAGGACACGGCCGAGGCCGGCCTGCTGGAGCTTTTGAGCAATGGCATGAAGATCACCAAGGGCATATAGCGCGTAATCGATTTACGAACAATGTAAGCATTAATGTAATCAGAAGAAAACTTTTTTCAAAAAAAATCAAGTCGAAATCTCATTGACTATCAAGGGGTTTCGACTTTTCTTTTTATTCTCTCCTGAAAGGTGTAATCAAAAAACGGAAAATCGATTACGCTAAAAGCCACTCGTTCCCCATTGCTGAGGGCAGTCCTTTGCTGCTCTTGGCCTTCTGTGGTTGTGGCGAAGCAGGGGTCGGACCGCCATATTTTTTTTATCATGATGAAGAAGAAAGATTTCTTCGAAGGACGCAAGTCCATGAGAGCCGCAGGCTCAAACAATCCACGCCTCATCGGCGAAGTCATCAACGAATTCCTCCACGGACAGACGCCATTCGCACGGGCCCGCCGCCACCGCTCGGGCAGGGCGTGGACGGGCCTCTACCCCAACACGGAGCTGGACGTGGACCTGAAACTCGTCACGCAGAAACAGGGGCGCATGGAGCTGGGCGAGTATCTCGACGGGATGATTACGCGCGACGGCGAGGATCACTTCACCTTCGTGGAGAATGCCACGGAGCAGAGAAAGGCCACACGCCGCAACCCGAGCATCTACATGGGCCAATGGATCAACGTCAAGCGCAGAGCCGACGGCACGGTCTATCCGACCTTCAAACGGACGAAAGGCATCGGGGCCGGGAAACTTGGCGACTATGCCGTCAGTACGACCTGCGAGCTGCTGATGGTCGTGGGCAAGCACGAGGCGGCTATGGCCCTGGCGGAGGTTGAAGGCTTCGACCTCAGCGAGCTTTTCGCCTCCGACGGGGGCCTTGGAGAGGAGGACTTCGGAGGAATGAGTGTCTTCGCCTCGGGCAGAGGCCTTGGAGAGGAGGACTTCGAGGAGGAGTAAAAAAGGGCGAGCGTTCCAGTTGTTCCAGTTGTTCCAGTTTTTTTGAGGGTCTGAAAATTCCGGTTACCCCTATATATACTATATAACTAATTAATTATTAAGTAGTTATATATAAGAAAAGAAAAATTGGACCATCTCGAATTTTAATTGGAACAACTGGAACAACTGGAACGCTCTCATCCTGCTTTTCTCTAAAAGGCTTAGAATCAATAGATTATAAATTTTCAACAAGACAATATGAACTACGATATCACGCTCAACACGGCTCCGCCGATGCCCAAACTCGGTCGCGGAGTGGAATGTCTGGCGCTTTTGCTCTCGCAGGTGTCGAAAGACATGCGCCAACCGCTTTTGCCGATGATCATCCCTGTGCTCGGAGCACACGTCAGCGGCGCCCAATTTATCTATCCCGACAATACTTTGAAGGAATTGTGCGGCATGATGGCCAATCTTGTGGCGGACAGCGGAGCGGGCAAAGGCCAACTGTCCGGACTGGTGGAAGCCATGTGTGGCGACTTCCGCGTCCACGACGATGGCGAGCTGGAGAAGCTCGTGGAGTGGCAGAAGATGGTAAAGTCGAAGTCTGCGAATAAGGAGAAGCCCGTGCGTCCCGACATTTCGTTTTGGTATCCTCCAGCCGATATGACGAATGCCGCTTTTGTCCAAAACGCCATGGGATGTGAGAAGCTGGGCGCGCGCACCATGTTTATCAACATGCCCGAGGTGGAGATGGCCGACCGCATGTGTGGCGGCCATAAGCAGATCTCGCAGACCCTGCGCAACATCTACGACTGCCAGCGCTCGGGAGCGCTGCGTGCCACGGCAGACGGCGTCACGGGCAATCCCGTGCTGCGCGTCAACATGACGATCTCCTCTACGCCCTACGCCGCCCGCTTGTTCTACAAGAAAGACCTCTTCAACGGCACCTTCGGCCGCATGGTTTTCTCCTACAAACCTCGCCAAGGTCGCGACGGCCACATACCCCGCCAGGGCACCTATCCCGAGGAGTTTTACGAGAAGCTCGCCACCTACCTCCGCCGCCTCGACAGTTGCAAGGGCCGCTTCGAGATCCAGCAGCTCAACCGCCTCATTGACAAATTGGCTGCCGACATGGCGAAACTGGCTGACCTGACGGACGACGACGTGCTGTGGGACATCTCCAAGCGCTCGCTGGTCTCGGCATGGAAGGCGGGATGCGTGCTCTGGATACTCAACGGACTGGAGTGGGCGCCGACGATCGGGCGCGTGGTGGAGTGGCTCGTCTATCACGACCTGTGGTCGAAGATGCAGGTCTTCGCCGACCTGCTCGGGCAGGACACCAGCACAAGCGAGGCAGCACGACGCGGGCCGATGAATCTGCTCGACGACCTGCCCGATTCGTTCAACGAGGCCCAGCTCGAAGCGCTCCGCTTATCGATCGGCAAAGACAAAGAGGGCACAAAGGCACAGATACGCAAGTGGGTCTATCGCCGCTTCGTCGCCTACTCGGCCCAGACGGGGCTCTACAACAAGACGGAGGAGTATCTGACGGGCATGCCCGCCTCACGCAAAAACCGCAAGCCATGCTCGACCGACTGACCCTCCAGCGGCTCCGCGACCTGCCCATAGAGCAGGTGGCGGAGCGGGTGGGGCTCCACGTCGAGCGCCACAAGAGCCTCTGCCCCTTCCACGACGACCATCGCCCGAGCCTGACGTTCCACGCGCGCAGCAACACCTTCCGTTGCTTCTCCTGCGGGGCGCGGGGCGGACCCATCGACCTCGTGATGCGGCGGCTGGGGATGTCCTTTCCCCAGGCCTGCCGATGGCTGGACGGAGGCGTGAGGATCGACCCGCTGCCCCTCTCGCGCCCGCGGCCCAGGGAGGAAGCTTACAAACCCTTCGACGCGGCCCGCTACGCCCGCTTCTTCGAGCACCCGTGGCTCAGCGCCCCCGCCCGCCAGTTTCTCTTCCAGGAGCGACGGCTGGACCCAAGGGTCGTCGCCTGGTGCCGCCTCACCTCGTGGACCGACCGCCACGGCACCCATTGGCTGCAGACGCCCTACTACGACACCAACATGCGGCTCGTGGGACTGCAGAACCGCAACCTCGACTACAAGAAAAGCGCGCCCGCGGAGGCTCAGACGGAAAATCGAACGACCTCGGGAATGGTCTCTCAGACGGACGATCGGACGAGTTCGAGAACGGCCTCCTCGTCCGAGCCCATGGCCCAGCCGCGCTTCCGATTTCCGCAAGGATCGCGATGCGGCCTCTACAACCAGCCCGTGCTGCTGCGCCTTCGCCCTGGCGAACCGCTCTGGATCACGGAGGGCTGCTCCGACTGCTGGGCCATGCTCTCCTCGGGACGCAAGGCCGTGGCCATCCCCTCGGCCACGACGCTCCACGACGACGAGGTGCGACTGCTCCTCGACCTTCACGATCGCCTCTCCACGCCTTTCCACATGTATCCCGACGCCGACGTCCCTGGCGAGCGCCTCTTCCTGCAGCTGCGCGACCTGCTGCCGGGACTCGTCCACCACCATCTGCCCCCGGGCTGCAAGGACTTCTCCGACTATTATCTCTCCATCACCAAAAACAAAAAGTCATTATGAATGAAACTCCCATCCGGGCCTACAGCAAACAGGAACTGGCCCAAACCTACTTCCCCGACATTGCCCCTCGGTCGGCCGTCAACCGCCTTCGCGCGTGGATAGACCGTTGCCAACCGCTGAGCCAGGCGCTCCAGGAGGCGGGCTACCGCAAGACCTCCAAATGGTTCACGCCCCACGAGGTCCGCCTCATCGTCCACTACCTCGGCGACCCGTAAAACTACCGCGGAGCGCTTGCTCCGCCTCGAACACTTGTCTTACCGAAACCACGTGTACATGAAGAAAAACAACTCGAACAACCTTTACAACAACAAACAATGCTTCGCGGGAACATTCGTCTGCCGACAATACGTGGACATAAAGAAAAACAACTAAAACAACTTTTACAACAATAAACAACTCTTTCGGTAAGCCATGAGCAGAACTGAGCTTGCTCAAGTTATACCATGGCGAGAAAGAGTGCCATGAAATGGAACAGCTTTGCCAGGATATCGCCTCTTCGAGGCCCATGCAATCCAAGGGCTGCTGCAAGGGAAACAACTATGAACAACGCTTCGCCTTGGAAACGTTTCCTGCTGATTGTCCATGACGACGTTAGGACAAGTGAAGAAAACAACCAATACAATATTTACCTGTTCGCTTGAAATTATCCAATACGCCCTGAAGGGGCAGAAGTTC
>ULUD01039997.1_pt1 | contig 66154 bp, 53 predicted proteins | sample 1958191 | NCBI WGS metagenome assembly ULUD01 (sample SAMEA4835751, study PRJEB28245) | human gut metagenome | biome: gut microbiome; material: fecal sample | place: Denmark | collected 2008 | reverse complement strand
ACAACCATCCCGAGTGGGTGGGAATGCTCCGTTTTCGCCACAAGTTACTTGAAAACAATAGTGATGAACGCATACCATCCACTAGAACAATACGTTGCGTAAAAGCAATATTGAACGTATCCGATGAATTAAACAAAATTAATTGGCTATGAATATAACGGATTTGTACCTTATAATTAATTCCAGATGTAATCTTAAGTGTCCATTCTGCATTCGCAAAAATCTGACTTTTATGGATGATATGTCAATGAGCACGGTTTGTCAAATATTCGAATCCATTGAGGGGATATTTGACAACATAGGATCTGTTATTATTACAGGGGGAGAGCCTACTCTCCATCCAAACTTTTTTGACATAGTTGATATGGCATGCAATCGTTTTAAACGTGTTCTTATCAATTCTAATGGAGTGTTTTCAACTGAGATTGCAGAAGCATTGAAGGAGCGAATGGCACATAACTTATATGTGCAAATATCATTAGACGGGCTGAAGGGAGTCCATGATAAGCTGCGTGGTAATGGTAGTTTTGAAAAGACAGTCAATTCTATCAATGCCTTTTCGGAGGTAAGCTCACACCTTATAATATCAACAACAGCAGGTAAAGCAAATATTGAGAGCGTGAAAGATATGCCAGAGTTTCTCGAAGGGCTTAGTTTTCGATATTGGAAAGTGTCGCAAGAGCAAATCGAAAAGCCTTCTGTAAATGCCATTATTGATAACAATATATGGAATGCTTTTGTTGACTTGCTGATCAACAAAAGCTGCTTTATGCTATCAATCAAGAAAATGTTTGACTTTAATTTGATGAAAGCATATCTTGCTCATGGCGTGGAGTTAAACAATTGTATAAGAAACTGTGGCTATGGAAAAGAAAATGTTTACATAAACTCTTCTAAAAATATTCTCTATTGTTCGTGCGTTAATAAAGTTATCGGGAACTTAGATGATGATGAAATTGAAACGATAAGATACCGAGTAAAGAATTCTTCCTCTGTTGTTATACCCCCAGAAAGTATTTGCAGTAAATGTGCTTATAAGCTTATTTGTAATAGTGGATGCCCAGGCTATTCTCTTAAATTTTTTGGAAAGATTGGCATGGGCGACATACGCTGTCCTAAAGTTAGAAGGGCATACTTTAATCCAACTTAATAAGTCTTTTAGCAAATTCATCCAAAAAACAGACTGCGTCTTCAGGGCAAAAGAATGCTGTATTGTATCTGCTCTGAATTTGAATTTTTTTGTCTCTCACAGAAAGGAATATCAAATATTGACAGCCCATGTCAAGTTCGTTGCTAATAGGATACCAATGTGGTATTCCATCATACTTTTCAAACAAATCTACATAGTCATCATCTTGGACTAGCAATTCCTCTTTACCAAGAAAATCTATACCAAAGGTAGGATTCTCAACATCTTTGTACCCACCGCTTGTATCAAATCCTATACCGCCATTTGGCATATCGGTTATCTTCTTATCACATACATATACATCTTTCGCCTCCGTCTTAGTTAATAAAATTGGAGGGTTAATTGCAAAAAACCAATAGAAGAATCAACGGAAAACATCTTTGAACAAACGATATTTCCATACGAATCTTTTACCTCATCTATCCGGCCATGCATAATAATCTGACATGCTATCTTGTTCTTTTTGAATCGACTAATAACATTACAAGCTAGTACGTGAAGAGCCAATGATAATATCCCGTTGTTGTATTTTCTTCCTTTAAGGAGTATACGTTCACTCTCAACCCTGGGTAAAATAGTAGAAATAATAGAAAATTTATCTTTCTCCTGTATTCTTCTCATCCTTATTATTGGCAAATTCCTTCTTATGTTGTCCCAGTAAGCTACCTCGGTGCTCATGCTTTGTTTTTGATAAATTTCTTTCAATAACTGTCTGTATTCAGCATAAGATTGACTTTCCTTTACAGTATTTACATTTAATCCTTTCGAAACAAGACTATAATATCTGCAAAAATCTTTCAACAAAATTCTTTTGGAAACGCCATCAGAAATAACGTGATGGCATCCCAAAATAAGCAAATCACTATGTTTCAAATGAATTAGTAGTATCCTGAATAAATGCTTTTTCAACTCAAAAGAACCATAAAAACTTTGAATCAACGAACCTAAACCTTCCTTGCTGTAATCAGATTCAATTTCCTTTACTATGGATCTGTAATCATAAATACCAGCATGTCTCTCTACCAAATGATTTTCATTTACAAAAGAATTTAATATGGGGTGGCTTTCAAACAACATATGAATCACATTTTCTAGAATAATTTTAGAAATACGAGTATGTGATTTAAGAAAATCCTCAATGATGAAGTTGTTAATTATATTTTCCCGGTTGTTTTTTATAATATACTTGCAAAGACTTGTAAGTTGTATATTCTTTCCATCGTAGTAAGGTCTTACATTGTTCTTTTGCTTCTCCATCCGCAAAGCAATCTCTTTTAAAGTCATTTCTTTTAGGTTTTCCATAGATATGACATAACCGAACATTCTAATTCTTGATATCACTATCATGGCAGATAATGAGTCACCACCGATTTCCATGAAACGAGAATTTGCACTAATAAACCCTTTCAATTGCAAAACGCATGAAACTGTAGATGTTAATAGATTCTCCTTAGGTGATTTAAAAGTGTCATCGTTATGAAGATTTAAAGATGGTTTAGGCAGTTTTGAATAATCTATTTTACCATTTAATGTCAGCGGGAATTCATCCATGTGAATGTAGACGGATGGAATCATGTATTCAGGCAAATGAGAGCGCAAATATTTTTTTAACTCATTGCCTTCTTTTAGAAAGGGCGCTTGTGTAACATAATATGCACATAAAAAATCTGTATTCCCGAAATTATTAGCAAGAACACAAGATTGATTTATGCCCTCAATCTGCGATAAAAGGAATTCAATTTCAGAAGGGTCTATTCGCATTCCTCTGATTTTCAGCATTCTATCACTTCTGCCAATATAAGTAAAAGAACCGTCTTTTTCTTCTCTTACTATATCCAATGTGTTAAACCATCTGTATTCTTCTTCTTTTCTGAACCTTGCCTTGTTCTGTTCGGATAGGTTCTGATAACCAAGAGCGATACTTTTTCCTTTTACCCATAAAATGCCTGTAGTACCTTTGGAAACATCTTTGCCATTTGGGTCCTTGATACTCCATTCTATTTGTCTGTAAGGCTTACCGAGGGAAAAAGCTTTTGTTTCTGGCTTATAATAACAATACGAAAGGCACATTGCTTCAGTACTTCCATAAATATTGACAATTGAATATGAATGTCGATTGTTATTTTTGGGGAAAGAACTGCCGCCTAATATCACTAATCGTAGAGAAACAGGTTGAAATAAAAGGCTATATTGGTAACCTACAAGCGTAGGCATGTGAAGAACTGTAATTTCTTTTTCTTCAACGTATTGATTTAAAAGAGTGAGGTCAAAACATTGTTTGTCTGTTGCAATATAGAGGGTTGCACCAACCAAATAGCTTTCTAATGAAGTAAGACCAAAGCACATACTCCAATGAGTGTGAAGGAGCACTTTGTCATTTTGCTCTAATTTTAAAGACTCTATTTCTGTTGTAAAAGAGGTCATCACCGACTCATGCGTATGAACTACACCTTTGGGAGTTCCAGTTGAACCAGATGTATATAATACAAACATTTTATCTTGCATCTTGGGAAATGTAAGTTTGCTCTTGTCAGGCTTACTGATGTAAGACTTAAGTACCGATGCGAAACTTTTAATACTTAGTCTTAAAGTCCAAACATCAGTAAATGTAACATTGGGCACATTATCATCACAAACTATACCTTTTATGTTTGAATCTTTGCATATTAGTCTTATACGATCTACTGGATTATCCTCCTTTATTGGTACACAAACACCTCGTGCCTTTAGTATTGAAAGTATAAGAATTGGTACTAGTTCTGAACGTGATGCATACAAGCCTATAGAATCTCCTGGCTTTATACCCTTATGCGATAACATGTTAGCTATTGAAGATGTTAACATGTCTATGGTTCTATATGTATAGAACCTATTTTCGCATACTATGCATACCTTTTCGGGTGAAAGTTTTGCATAGTACGTTATCCACTCCGGCAAAGATTTTAATTCCATCATTATCAAGGTAAATTAAACGCTAAATCGGTCTAAAAAGAAGAAATTGTTATTCTGTAGTATATGGATAAATGTGATCTTGTAGTAGTTTTTTTGTTTCTATTGCTTCTTTCTCATTATCAAAAACTATCATTTTTGACCAGTCATTACCGTTCCTGTATGTATCACAAGTATGGTATATTTCCCAATGACACTGATAACGCACTCCAATATACCAATACTTCCTTCCGTCAACCAAATTCGAAATCTTTGTAATTCTCATTTTGTACCTCCTTCTATTTATTATTCGGCAAAATTACAAAAAAGGGAATAATAAATACATGTTATAACCCTTTTTAACTATCTTGGCGTTCTAAGCGTGCCCGCTAATTTATCCTGCCCCAGCTGACTTGTAGCGAGGGTAAAACTCCCACGAGGTTGTCGATGGTGCTGAGAACTCTCTTTTTGAGGGTCTCCAAGCCTGTTTTTGCGAAAACGAGACAAAGAATTCCCCTTAGGAACTTCATTGCGTTTTTAGCGAAGAAGCAAGCCCCTATCCACGTGTCAGCCGTATTTCAAGTTTCGCCCGGATGTCGTTCGCCCGGTAAACCCTCTTGGATGTTCCAAACGTCGCCTCTATCTCGTTCCGTTCACATAGGGCCCTTCTTTTCTCCTCGGCGTGCCTGTCGTTGCTCAAATTCTCCACATGCTTCACTATTAAGGCATCAACAACCATGCGGGCTTGTTGCCTGCTCCGCAATGGCTGTTCTTCAGATGTTTGTTGTATTCTTTTTCGATCTTGGCCCAGGGAAGGCGGTCGGCAAGCTTGACCCAGCGGTTGGACTTGCTCAATTCCGAGAGAGACTCTTGGAGTTCAAACAAGTCGTGTATACGGTATTGTGAGTAGTATTTCATGTCGCACTTACGAGTTTTAACACATAAAAGTAATAATTTTATCTGAACCGAGTAAATGTTTTTACAAGTTAATCTCTTAGTTATCAACAACTTGTCTTAAATTAGTAAACCCTAAATATTAGATGTACGCTCTCGTTTTGCTATTCATACAGTTTGGCAAGCTCAGCCGTACGTTTTTTAAACTCACTCCTCACTTCATCAGGACCAACAATCTCAAGACCAGCTCCCATTTGCAGGATACGACCTATAAATTCATTATTTAACTCCACATAGACTGTAAACTCGCCATATTCTCCGTCTTCATGCTTACCGAAAGGGATGGTTGTCTGCTGGCTTTGGTGTATAGGCTTCGTTTCTGTCAGTTTAAACATATAATTGTTATGAGCACGCACGCGAATCCTATATGCCGTTGATTCTTTATCATGAGTTACGCCAACAAGCTTCTTGAAGTATTCATCGTAGAATCCTTTTGGCGCTGATTGGTATATCACTCCATTACATGTTTTCGGTTTCACACTTATCCTATCCAAGGCTATTTTGCGAACAAATATAGATACACAACCTTCCTCATAACCGAACAAATACCACCTCCCATTGAATTCCTTCAAGAAATGAGGATGAATAGTAAGAATTTGAGATTCCTTATCGTATGGTTTGTATTCAATCTGCAGGACCTTCTTTTGGATGATTGTTTCATAAAGAAATGGCAGCAATTCTATATTCGTTAGTTTTCTATCCAAGCTAGCACTCAACACCTGTTCGCCATCTTCCTTTTTCTTCTTAATCTCCCAAAGGTCTTGACATTCTTTGAAGAAGTATTCCAGCCATGATTCAGGAAAGAACCCGGCAGAGTCTTGACAGAATTGCCAATACGTTTTCAAATCACGGATAACCCTACCATAATTGTACAAGTCGGACAAGGGATCGTCTATATTGCCTTTATATCGAAAACGTTGATTGCGATTGTTACCTTCTACTTCTATGCTGCCTTCACCCACTTTTTCAGTAATAAGCTGCTTTATCTTACCGAAAGCCTTTTTAAGTTCTCCATAGTGCTCTTCTTTCGATGGATTCTCGCATGGCTTCTCAAGACAGTCACTCATGATATCTGCAAAGGTAACCCACTCGCGACTCATGAGTCGCTTGTAGATTGCCCGTGCAAAAATCGCCTTATAACTATCTCCATTAAAAATATTGCCTTTTACTTGACGCATCTTGCCAATTAATTAATAATGTCTAAACCCACCAATCCTTTACAGATTCCACGGCATCCTTGCCAAAAACTCTCACATTACCATAGACCTCATTCATGTTTAATATGGTCTTCAATCTTCCTGTTCCGTTTGTATCAACGGATACACAAGCACAGAAATTAGGATTCCCCGTTCCTGTAAAATCAATTGGTAATAAATACTGAAATGGATTTTCTAGTCCTTTACTATTTTTGTTGAAGAAATTTAACGGCAAATGGTTAAAATTATATTTTCCTGCACTCCGAATAGCTTCATCAATAGCACGTATCATAGCGTCCTGATATGTTTTAAAATAATCTAATTTATTTTTAGCAGAATCTAAAACTACATCTTTAACATTGGTATAATTCTTTTTGTTACCAAATGAAATCTTTTTGTTAGGCTCTATTCCATAAAGAATTCTCATATAATCAAGAGGAATATTATCTACTCCATCAATCAAAATATGAAGTCTTGTGTCCATGTATTTTTCTTTTTGATTCTTGTCATAGGTGGTATTATTATCAATTTCTGAAAGTCCTTCTATTTCCTTTATTTTTTCAGGAGCAACATTTAATAAATTAAAATAATCCTTAACTATTGACCTTACTGTTAAGTCGTCTAAGCATTTTTTAAAATCAGAATCTCGAAGTTGAGAATAAGTCATAACACGTCTATTGATGTTATTAACATCTTGTCTTTGGCAAACTATAAACAATCCTTCTACACAGGCTTCATTCCTATATTTGCTATATAACCCAGTAAAGAATATTGCAAAATCAGATTTTGTATATATATTAAATAAAGTTGACTTGTGGCCATACTTAGGGGGTGCACTTAAGCCAGAAACAGAGCCTGACATATATTTAGAAAGCTTGTAAAAATACCAAAGATAATTTCGCAAGGCATAGATATTCCAGTATTTAAAAGAATCTTTTTCTACTATACGTAGAATTTCATAACATAAGTCAAGAACGTTTATATCCCGAAATATATCATCATCTAATGAAGTAGGCTTTTCACAAAGTTGCAAAAAACAAGAAAGTGAACTATAGTCACACTCACATATCTGTTCCATACAAATCATCACATTTTAAAGAATTCAACAATAACCTCATGCCAATATTTCCAAGAGAAGTCAACTGAAGGATGATAAATTGGTAAAACCTTAATTGTTTTACCACCTATTTTATATCTCCAAAAATTCATATCAATACTCGGCATAAATTTACCTTTCTCTCTATGTTCATGAGGCAAATTAACCAAAAGCCTACGTCCCCATACTATTACACAATCTGGTTGATACGTCTTTAAAATAGCAAAGAAGGGAGTTGTTGCATCTTCATATCTTCTCGAATCACCAGCCATTCGTGGCCCTCGCAAGGGAAATTGGAGGTAATTATAAAACATTAAATGGTTCCAAATGCTTTCACTATCGAAATTTGGATCAGCATTAGACAATGCATGTTCAAACTTTAAGAAGGTTCTCATCCAACTATATCGTTCTTCTGATTTTAAATAGCAATCCAGAACCTCTCTTGTAAACGATGATAGTTCTTCATCACTCAAATCTTCATCACAATAGTGGCTTTCACCAAGAACCAGCACCTTCTTTCCCGGACATTCTTCAGCTAGTACAAGTTTTCCATCCTTGTCAAAGGAAATGCCATCCTCATAATTATCGCCTACAAAAGGTAGGAACTTGACACCTGCCTCTTGCAACTCTTTATCTTTTTTATTTTTATCGTCTTTAATCATATCTTGTTTATATGCTTATTTAATATATAAGTTTCTAATATGCAGAGGTGATTCCTCTGCCGATTGCAAAGATATAATATTTTGTTGGTTTAACAAAATATTATAGCTCTATATTAGTGCCACACGTTGGTGCGGCACTAACACTCTGTCTAATTTTATTCAAGCAGACGTTTTATCACTTTATGCCAAAAACTCCAGGAATATCCACCAGAAGGATGGTATACAGCTACGACCTTCACTCGCTTGCCATTGCTCAAGAGATAATATCCCGTAGCAATGCGATTTCCGTCCACTACGATATCGTCGCCATCCTGCCATCGTTCGTTTGGCATATTGTTCCATAGTCGCTTATCCCAAACGATAATACATTTAGGTTCATACTTATCTATAACCTCAAAGAAAGCATTGACAGCCTGTTTGTATTGCGCTGACGTACCAGCCTTACGAGGACCAGTCATCGCCACTTGCAAATAGTCATAGAACATAACAGAATCCCATATCTTCCGTCTCAACGCCCCATCGGTCATCTTTCCAACAAGCGACCGTTCGAACTTCACGAAAGTACGCATCCAATTCTGACGCTCCTTTCTCTCATCGAGAAAGTCACGGAGGACATCCTGCGTAAACTTTGCACACTGCCTACATAGACGGCAGTTGCCGCAGTCGCAGCAACCTCCGTCGCAATAGTGGCTCTCGCCCAATATCATTGTTCGCTTACCGAACAAGCCCCCTTTGGCATAATACTTGCCAATAAAAGGCAAGAAGAAAATGTTGTTTTCCACCGTTGAGTCTGTTTTAGGAAAGATTTACTCTCAATCGAATAATGAGAATATACCACGAACTACCGACGATCCCGCAATGCCACCGACTATGCCGCCAACCATACCGCCGACAACAGTTCCTACACCAGGGAATAACGCCGTACCAATAGCAGCACCGAATGTGCCTCCGGCATAACCACCACCTATTCCAGCGGCATTGCTGGTTGTGTTCTCCACAAACTCTCCTGCCGACATCTTGCCGTTGCATAGTTTCACAGCGTCAGGAACGGTCTGCACTGCCATCATAATGCCGCCAGTAACCATGTTGGTACGCATTCCCTTAGCCAATACGTTCTTAGCAGTTTGTCCCACAACCTCCTTACCTACAAGAGCAGAGGCTGTTCTTTCCACTACTTGCTGACCGACTTGCGTCTTACAAGTCGCATCAAGTATGGTTCGAGCAGAATGTGTAGCGGTAGATGCTATGGAACGGCCTACGGAGGTACGTAGCAACTGCTGTGTACCTACTCCCACAGCTAATGAGGTAGCCCCCGACTTCACCATTTGCGTAGAAGCACACTCCAATGCCTCAGCATGACTCTTGCCATTGCGCAAAGCATTGGCATAGCCCAAGGCAAAAGAAAAGCCACATGTGATGGAACACGACACCGATTGTGTCTTTATGTCAAACTTGACCGAATCCAACGTACCAGCCTTGGCAATGTTGACAGCCTGATCGTAGGTACAACTACCCTTAACCACAATGTCTTTTGCCATTGCAGGATCACTCACTCCAGGAACTTCGCCAGAGCGTATCTTGTCTTCCATCAGCCGAACACACTCTTCGTATTGCTCCTTGGGTACCTCCAACTTCATCTTACCATAACGATAGGAACCATCGGAGAAAGCTGCACCAATAGTCTTTGAAGGAGAGGCACAATACTTCGTCTGAATCTCGACACCGTTACTGATACGGTCAGCACCGTTTAGGCTGTTGTCACGACCTACCTGATCCACCCTCTTGCCAGAAAGGCGGTCAGCCATAGCATTGGCATCCTCTGCAGCCCATCCGTGTCCCTGCTTGTTGCGGTAACGCGGATACTGCATGTAGTTGTTAGTTGACTGTGCGCTACTGGTTGCAGACGCGCTGTTAATCACAGTCTTGATGTTGTTCTTTGCCATATATATAATGTTTAATAGTTATTCACAATGGTAAATCTATCTGCATAGCTTCCATACAAGCATACACCTGCATAGAAGCTATGCCAGATGACTTAGAAGAAAACGCGACCTCTTAGCAATGATGGAATAGTCCTGGTACAGACCAAACCAATGCCTCCGAGCACCGGAGCCGCTGGAACTAGTACGCTAGCTACTGCTGCGCAAGCACAAGCTACATGCACGGCTGTCATCACATTCTCACTGTTAACTACACTCTGTTTTCTCTTGTTTTTTGCCATGAATTGTTGGTTTTGTGTCAGCTTAAGCAAGCATATATACCCACTCGTTGCCAACGGTTTAAATAATTAATTAAATATAAATAGTAGAACCCAACGTTTCATGTATCCATACAACACAGATGTCGTTAATGTCAGTCATTCTGAATATCCTCAACATGTCAAAGAACTCTACAGTCTTTACGACTTGATTTCTGATGCAAAATTACTCATTTATCCTTTAATGGCAAAACATTCGAACAACAATATTGGTACCATTTAAATATATTTTCGGCACCATTCACAACAACAATATAACAGAAGACTTGCCTATTTAGGGTCCGCTAATTTATCTTGCCCCAGCTGACTTGTGGCGAGGGTAAAACTCCCACGAGGTCGTCGATGGTGCTGAGAGCTCTCTTTTTGAGGGTCTCCAAGCCTGTTTTTGCGAAAACGAGACTGAGTTCCGACAATGGGGCGGAGATGCGGCTGGTAGATGCTGATGATGCGGTCGGCGCAGCTGCGGACATTCTGCTCGAACATCATCTTCTGCTGCTCGTACATCTTGAATGCTGCCTCCAGGCACTTGTAATCTTGGCGGCTGAAACAAGAAAGAAGACTGCACGCCTGTTTGCCCAGAAAATCGAGAAATATCTATGCATTTCCCCTTATCATCTCCAATACCTTTCCAAGATGATAAGTAACCAAGCCATCCTCATAGGTAGTATCCAATACCTGAACCACGGCACTATCTCTATCCGAATGATAACCCACATGAAACCTTATCGCATCGAAACGACGTAGATAACGCTTGCCGTCAGGCTCATCAATATAAGTATATTTGTTAAGCGTGGTCTGCTTCAGCGAACGGTACTCCTCGGTCTTCACACCAGATACAATCTCCTCGAAATACTGTTTCTCGATAATCAGCGTCAAAACCTTCAAGCCCGACAGATTTAACTGAGACTCCTTCTTCTCTATCCGCTGCTCCAGACATTGCTGTTCCTTATTGTAGGCAAAGTAGATGATAGTACCATTCATGATTTTCTGAATGATGCTGTCGATGATTTCCAGCGGCACCTGATACCATTCCGTAGCCTCATGCATCTCTCCCTTATCATCAGCCACCCTGAAACGAAAGTTCACCGTCTGCAACACCTGATGCACCAGGTCCTCAAACTTCTGGGAGTGCATGTTCACTATCTTGTAAGTGCTTACTATCTCTACAGGCGCCATCAAGTAAGTAGGCTCATGCTCAGCATTGGCCACACGCTCCTCCACCCGATTCGTAGAGAAACCTATTTTATAGAGATTCTTGATGTTCCGAATTTCCGGATTCTCAGATTTCGAACGAAGCACGTAGATATAACCCGTCACCTGGTCTTCCTGCTTCACATCCTCTGGATTGAAGAAATGGCTATCCGACTCCTCATGAGTTTCGGTGATGGCATAACCACTTGCCACCACGTTCTTGCGAAGTGTTTGGAGAAAAATATCCGACTCCGTACCATTTTCATAGATACAACGAGTTCGCGCATCCAAAGCCCTACTTGTACCTATTGCCTTCTCGCCCACTTTCTGCAGATAAACCATCTGACCATCTACTATATAGAAATGTCCTTCCTGCATATTAGTCGTCTTCGAGATTCTCTGCAACTGTCGCTTCCCGGTCTTCAAATTCTGATGCACCTGTTCGAAGAGAGGCTTAAACCGTGCAAAATCCTCACACAGTTTTCTTTGCGCTACATGGTCGGGCGCATCCTTCTTCTGAGCCATCACGCCTTTCATATCAGCAGGCACATCGAAGAGCTTTGCCTCCTGATAGGAAACATCCATCAAAGGGTCGTTGAATATATCTTCTAATTCTTTATCAATATCCATATCACTATATATAATAAGGTGAAATAATATAGCCTATCCCAACAGATGATACTCATCATACTGTCTGAGGCTATCCGTTGGCTTGGTTCGCAGCGCCTTGAGCGATGTGGCAAGCAATTTTTCCTTCAAGCCACCGTCAGCTTTGGGTTCACTACCATGCTCTGCCACCCACTTGTTGACTTCGAGCAATTTCTGCGCCAGCCTGTCATCAGACGTAGGCGCCTTCGGTTTCGGACGCACATCCGCCAACAAGGGGTCATCAAATATTTCTAATAGTTCTTCTGGCCAATCCATCTTTTTTCTTTATTGAGTGTTAAGAATTGAATTACTTTTCCGGCTCATACTCCAATCCCATCATTTTTCGAATCTTCAGGTTCTTGAGTTTTTGGAAGGCAGCTGACAGTTCCCTTACCTTCGGGTCAGGGTCGTTGATGTCTGGGCGCAGACCGTCATGCTCTGACACCCATTGCTTATAGGGTCCCTTGAATAGCATCATCGCCTGCTCGATGGTCATATCGAATTTCTGTTCAGCCATCGTGTCCTGGATAATCTTCAGAGTCTGCTTATCCACATTCTTCGACAGCACCTCGTAAGCACGCTGGAAAGGATTGATGGAATCAATCAAATTGATACTCAACAGATTGATATTAATCATTCGGTTTGCCAGTTTGATGAGACGATTGCCTTCTGACTCCTTCTCCTCGTCGTTTGCCGAAGCATCAAAATCGATAGGATTTCCCTTATCATCCACCACTTCACCACCCTTGACAAGGGTATCAAGCAGCAGGCGCTGACGAACTTCTTCCACTTCGTCCTCGCTCAAATCCGGATACTTTTCACGAATCACTTTCGGAATGAGCGTTTTGGTGATGGTTTCAGCCGTAGTACTTCCGCTGATGGCTTTCACCACCAGTTCGTCTTGCAAGATAGAAGCCTTCAAATCATCCAACTGCTCCTCTACAATCATCTTCGTCTTCTCGCTCGACAAAGGTTTCAAGCCCTCTATCACCAGGGTACGGGCATCCAGCAGACTGCCCTCATCACTATCCACATCCTTCACCGTCTTGAAATGCCAACTAGGCGCCATTACCTGCTCCATCAGAAGCGAAGCCGTAATGGCTTTCAGAAAGTCGTTCACCGCCACCTTCACATCGGGCTGATTGGCATCAGGCATTCCTATCATGTTCACAAACTTAGCCGTCTCCTTGCCTTCGCAATCACGGGTACATCTTCCGATAATCTGCACCACTTCGGTCAGCGAGCCACGCACACCGATGGTCAGACATTCCTCACACCATTGCCAGTCGAAACCTTCCTTGGCTGTACCCAGGGCGATGATAATGTCTACATCATCACGTTTCTTTATTCGTTGTAAATATCCCTGCACCAGGTTGCGGGTCTCGGCATGGTCTTCCACCAGATCGGCAACCTTCAGCAGTCTGCCGTCCTTGGTTCTGACGTAATAGATACCGCCATTGTTGTAATCCCGTTTCTCTACCTTACCGATGATCTTGATGATTTCATCCACCTCCGTGTATTTACCCAAACCGCTGGATGCACGGGAGTTGACACTCGGAATATGAATGATGGTCTTTTTGGTAGTATCCAGCACCTCAGCGATATGGTCGAGATAACTGCCGTGATAGAAGTGATAGCCCAAGACGAGGTTCTTGAGATAGCGATAACCATTGAGCTGCTGATAATAGTTGTAAGTAACTGGGAAGAAACGGGCCTCATCCTCAGCCCTCAACACCGGAACGCCATCACCACGGAAGTAACTGCCCGTCATGGCAACGATATGACCGGTGGAATTATTCATCACTCGGCGCACAATATCGCCCAGTCCGCTGTTTACATCAGCACTTGTATGATGAAACTCATCTATCGCCAAGAGACTATCATTAAACTCCTCGTCACTTATTTCCTTCATGCCATTTCTAAGAGTAGCATGGGCGCAAACCAGGATATTGCTTTTATCTTGATGGAAGAATTTCTTAAAGCGTACTGCCTTCTCTTTCTCGTCGGTCGTATCGCAAAGATTATACCGTTGCGCCACCTTCCAGTCGGCAAAGAAGCCATACTTCATCAGGTCGGTGTTTTGGAAAGAACGGCCGATACTCTTTTCCGGCACAGCCACTACAACCTTCTTGAAGCCCTGATTCTTCAGCTTATCCAGGGCGATGAACATCAAGGCGCGACTCTTGCCAGATGCAGGTGGCGCCTTGATAAGCAGAAAACGATGGTTGCGGGCTTCGTAAGCCTTGGCTTGCATCTCTCGCATACCGAGTTCATTGGTATTACTCGATTTACCCGTTTGCTGATATTTGATATCAACGATGTTATCATTTATCTTGTTCATAAGCCTTTCTAATTATTACTTGTTAGCTGTCATTTTCTCGTAGAGTTTGAAGAGACATTCCAATCGAGCCTCATCATTTGGGAACGGAGCGCCAGGATAGCAGCTTTCTACGATAGCATCCAGTTCCTCATGTGCAGCACGCAAATCCTCCGGCATCTTTTCCGGGTCGTAAAGATCTGCAAGCGTTTTCTCGGGATAGTTTTCACGAGCCAGAAGCACATTCGTTGCCGCCTCTTCTATCTCAGACTTCTTTGTGTCGGAGATGGATGGGAAGGGGAAAGTATTGTAGCAGAGACCTGCGGAATATCTGTAATCAGTCTTTAATCTGCCTCCTACAGTACGAACCCATACCATGTGCATCTCGCTGGTGAGGATGCCAAATAGCCATAATGATGCGTCATAGATGGCGAAGGCTGAATCTGAAATAACAGTTCCTTTGTCCAAGAACCCCATAGGAATGTACTTTCGCCTTTCAGACGATACACGAGGAATGATAATCTTGTCTCTATCTAATATCGGATGCTCTCTAAACTGATAAGGTTTTTCTGCCAATTTCAAACAAGCAGCATCAGTACTATCCAACCGAAGTTCTTTAGTTCTTTCTACACGCCTAGCAATTTCTTCATTTTTCAATGCCTCATCAGCATCCTGTTCGTCTATCCACAAACAGTATCTAGGCTTCCCATTTATAAATTCTTCAGAACCATACATCATTCGCAAATACTTAGAGAATGATGAATATTTGGCTATAAAATCTTCATATTCAACTTTGTTGAACAACAAGTTACCATTATCATAAGGCATGCAGCCAAAGCATAATTTCGGATAGCCATCAGGTGTATGAACATCCTTATGTACTATCGTTTCTGTTCCTACAGATAAATAAGGATTTATCACAGAAGATTCTATTTGTTTGTCGGAGGTAAACAATAGTTTCTTATTATTACTCTTATTGAACACCCCAACAATCACAACAGTAACACCGGCATTATATTTTGCATTATTGGTCCATTTGAAAGAAGTATAAGCAAAAGCTATTTCTTCATTCATTTTCAAAATTTGAGGCCAAAGAACAGATACTTGTTCTCCTTGGCATATTGAGTTTGTACTCACATAAGCGTACTTGGCTTTGGATTCATGAATATATTTTGCTCCCAAATAGAACCAGATTGTGATATAATCCAGTATCTTACTATTCTTTAATTTACCAAAGACATAACTTATATCTTCTTTCTGCTCCTTGGTTTGTAATTTACTCCCCAAATACGGCGGATTACCAAATACAAACACTTCTTCATCCTTGGTATGTGGGCATACTACCTCCCAATCCATTCGACAAGCATTACCACATTTTATCTGGTCGATATTATGCAAAGGCAAGGCGGCAACATTCACACCGAAATCGGCGTGAAACTTATTGTTCATCTGATGCTCGGCAAGCCAAAGCGAAAGCATGGCTACCTCGTGAGGGAAGTCGAGAAGCTCTATTCCATAGAACTGCTCCAAACGGATACACGAACCATCAATAAAATCGAGCATCTGCTCTGGCTGGCACTTCCTGCGAAGATGCAAGATGTCTATCTCCAACAAACGCAACTGTTTATAGGTGATAATCAAGAAGTTGCCACTTCCACACGCTGGATCGAAGAACTTCATCTTACTCATACGCAACAGCAAGCGGTCGCACCCCCTGACAATAGGCTTGCATTCCGCCACAAACCGATTGATGGACAATACGCTCATGTCATACAAGTTTCTCTTCTGATCGTAAAATTCCGTCAGTTTCTTATATTCCCCTCTCAAATCATCCATAAAGAGTGGATTGATTACCTTCATGATATTAGGCACACTCGTGTAATGCATACCTTCCTTGGCACGCACATCAGGATTCACCACCGCCTGAATCATACTACCGAAAATATCCGGATTGATATCCTTCCAATCCAAATCGCCGCTTTCGATGATAATCTTTCTAGCCTTATAACCCATCTTTGGGATAGGAATGTCTGAGGCAAACAGACCGCCATTCACGTAAGGAAACTGATTGATTTCCTTGGTAAGTTCTTCCGAACGCTCCTTGTTTGGCACATTCATCACCTGAAATGCCTGACCTAGCATCTCGCCGAGATCGGAACCATCTTTCTTGGTAAATTGCTTGATAAAGTTGGTAAAGAGATTTTCGGCAAAGATACCTGTATCTTCGGCAAAGAAGCAGAAGAGCAAACGGGTGATGAAGATGTTAAGGTCGTGCAAGTCGTCATCACTATTATATTCGTTATAAGCACGAATCTCATCATGCAGTTTGGCAAGTTTCTCGGCAGCCTTCACATCGGCTGGGTTTTCTGCCGTAGTGTGTACTCGCTCTACGTTCATCAAAGGATAGAAGAAGCCAAAGTCGCTGTGCATCTTGACGAGTTTCTGCTCGTAAGTATCATTCTCACGAGTATCATAAGCAAGGAGGGTTTCACCATCGCTCACCGCAATAATCTTTGGTGCAGCCTTCCTTACCTGAGCATCAGCCTTCAATGCCTCCAACCTGGTGGTAAGATGCAACGTATCTATAGCCTGATAACAGAACAGGCCTTTGATAAGCAAGCCATCAAAGGTCTTCAAGATACCCTTTCCTTCCTTGTATCTCGACACATCCTTTTCGCTTTTACCAAAAGCCTTCAGTATCTCGTAGCCAACCTCAGAGGCTGGCACCACTTTAGTTTTGAACGATTCTAATCGGGATTCGATTTCCTTATAGCTGAGTTGCAGTTTCTTTGCCATAGCTTCCGTTGCCGATGGAAGCATAGCAAAGCCTTGCCATCCTATTACTCCACCAATTCCCGAAAGCAGAAACCATCTGATTTTAAAAGATTATTTTGATTCTAGTCCAGCCTCATCGCACATAATGGATAGGATAACTGATTAGCTATCAAAAAGAAAGGCGTAGGGAATCTATCACTCGCATTACCCTTGCCTATTGAGGTTCTGGTAAAACCCTGGTGTCAAGGATAAGAAGCAATAGAGCCTACGCCAAGCGGGTATATATATGATAGCACAGAGCGCACCCCTCCTATCGAAGGGGCACACCTATGCCATGTGTATATACACAGTGGGTAGACGCCCACTGCTGTCTCCCTCTGAACACCTTTTGCAATTTACCAGATTTCAATAGGTCAGAAGAAAACGTAGAGAACGTCTTTCTTAATTATGATAGGCCAAGCCATGGACTTTTACTTAGCCAGCGACTCATCGCCAACCATCCACAGCAAGACAACTGCAAAAGTACGAAAAAGAATTGGGATTTGCAAGAAAGTCAGAAAGATCTTACAAATCCCAATAAAATAGTTGATGATTCACTTCTAAAGCAGGCATCTCATACTCATACCTAAGCCTCCAGATAGTTCATCATATCCTCCAATGTATCGAAGTTCTTGACATTTCCCTCCTTTACATCAAGGATGGCTTTGTCTAATTCAGAATAAGGCGTTCTCATATGTTCATGCTTCCATTGCTCAATAGTCTTTTCATCTATCAAGCCCTCATCCCACAATGCATCTGCGGCATCAATCGCTTTTTACGCAAAATATCGACTATCTGTCGTCATAACACTATCATTTTAAATATTTACCCATGTTTTACTTATGAGTAATCAACGCTTCCATATCTTTGATAAAATTCTCTACTTTCTCAAAATACGGCAAGACCTCCTCTTCTGTAGCATCAAAGGTATCATCATAATCACCAGACTGCCGAAGCTCATAAAGACGAGAGAACAACTTTCCATAAGTTCGATCCAACAAACCTGTTGCAATAAATTTCTCTCCAACTAAATGTATTACACCGGCATGGGTCTTTGCAGTAAAGCCCTTGTCAAGTAACAAAGCAGAAGCCATATGGAATACAGTATAATACAAACGATTTCCCGTCAAATTCCAAAACTTCAATTTTGCCACGCCTTTAGCCTCTTCAAAACTCTTATAAGCTTTTTCTATCCTGTAGCGTACAAGATCTCTACGTTGTTGACTCTCTAGCATAGCATCACCCCTTCCTCTTCAACATTATTATAAAAAGGACTGCCTTTTTTGCTGTTCCAATCCTTCATCGAATACACTATCGGATGAATCATCTGATTGATTTGCCAACCCAATTCCCAAAGAGGATAGGTATAATTGTCATGATCCTGCTCGTCTATCTTATCCTTGTTCAGAAGCACAAGGATGTCCCAGTCGGAATCTGCCTTGGCATCCCTTCTGGCCCTTGACCCGAAAAGGATAACCTTGGCATCTTTCGGCATAATCGACTCCGCTTTCTTCTGAATCGACTTGAGTACCTCGTCTTCAAGATGTTCCCTTGTTACCGTTACCATAACACTACCATTTTAATTACACCACAAAAATACGAAAAAGAATTGAAACCAACAAATATTCTGAGAGATATTTGCATTTATTCTTTTCTCTTCACCCAAACCTTGTGGCTGCCGCTGCCCGTCGAATCTATCGGCGAGGTTTGGTCGGCGGTGATTTCCTTCAGCTCCAGGGAGGCGGCGGTGCGGCTCAGATTGTTGATGCAAGCATAATCAGAGAGGGTAATGAGACCATTGGTTTCTATCACCTCCAGGGCACGGGCGATGCGTTCTTCCCTGGAATAGAGCTGCTTGCGAATTACCTTCACGCCACCCATGTCTCGCTCCAGGTCGCGATCGGTTTTATGCTTCACACTCTTGAGAAATTCAGGAGACGCCTTGAAGTTGATGTCCTTCACGCCCACCTTGCGATACGTCATCTTATCATCTTCACTCTGCATTTCCGTAGGCTTATCGTCCTCGAAACCGAGGGAGAGCGAGAAGGTGCCGATGCCTTCCAAATTCACATTGTAGCCCATGGAGAGCATTTCTACCAGCATATCAGCCACATCAAGCAATACTGCCTCCGTGGTACTTTCCGAAATACCACGATGGTAGCTCTGCATCCTCTTGATGAACTCTTTCCTGGATAGTGTCCGATTGGTCACTATCTTGGGATAAACTCTGCGCTTGCCCTCATTACGCATGTCAGTTAACTCTTGCAACTTGTACTTTGCCATACCGATTCCTTTCTTATTAAGATTGTTATCACTCCATATTGAGACAGCCATTACGGTCAAGAGTAATGACGATTGCTCCTCATCATAATAGTTCTCATACCTAAGGATAAAAGTATTTCTCCCCCGATAAAAGTTCTGTTCAACGTCGTTGAATGTACATTCGAGGACGTTGAATGCAGGTTCAGTGACGCTGAACATACATTCAACATCGACGAACGAAACTTTCTGATAGGCAAAAGTACATTTTTTTCTAATAACAACCAAGAAATTTCCTAAGATAATCTATCTCGACGGGCGCGACCTTCGCGACAAGGTGTGGCACGACCTTCAGCCAAACGGTTTCACGGAGCCCCGCTTGATCAATGCTCATGCCGAGCATACACGCAACAGGCAGACCGCCGATGAGAGCAGTCTGCCTGTCTAATTCTATTGATCTAAATGATTGATTGTCTAAAAAAAGTCGCTTGGATTATAGCGGCGAAGTGAGGATGAACTCGCGCAGGACATAGTAGCAGAGGATACCAGCGATGTAGCCGACGAAGGCTATCCAGGTGATCTTCTTCATGTACCACACGAAGGTGATCTTCTCCAGTCCCATGACAACCACACCGGCAGCAGAGCCAATGATGAGCATGGAGCCACCGACACCAGCGCAGTAGGCAAGCAACTGCCAGAAGATGCCATCGACGGCAAAGTCGCCAGCCTCAGCCACGGGATACATACCCATACAGCCGGCCACGAGAGGCACGTTATCGACGATAGAGGAGAGCACACCGATGACACCCGTGACGAGGAAGTGGTCGCCATTGAAGGCCACGTTGAGTCCCTCGCCGAGCTGGGTCAGCACACCAATCGTCTCCAGGCAAGCCACGGCCATGAGGATGCCGAGGAAGAAGAGAATCGTACTCATATCGACACGGGAGAGCAGGCGCGTCACACGCTTCTGCAGGCCCTCGCGGTTCTTGGCGCGATGGAGATTGCGGTAGAAGACCTCCGTCACCGTCCACAACGTGCCGAGCACCAAGAGGATGCCGACAAACGGCGGAAGGTGGGTGATGCTCTTGAAGATGGGAACGAAGAGCAGACCGCCGACACCGACCCAGAACACAACCTTGCGCTGAGCCTCAGAGAAGTCGCTCTCGTTCTCCTCGCCCTCGCCATTGTCCTTGACGGGCACCAGCTCGCCCTTGAGATGATACTGGAGGATGAATGCAGGGATAATCATGGAGACAAGGCTGGGGAGGAGGATCTCGCTGATCACGCCAGCGGCAGTGATAAGACCCTTGTTCCACAACATGATGGTCGTCACGTCGCCAATCGGCGAGAACGCGCCACCAGAGTTGGCGGCAATGATGACCAACGAGGCGTAGATGATGCGGTCGTTCTTGTCGGCGACAAGCTTGCGGAGGATCATGACCATGACAATACTGGTGGTCAGGTTGTCAAGAACCGCAGAGAGGACGAACGTCAGGAAAGCAATACGCCACAGGAGCTTACGCTTGCTACGCGTGTTCATGACGCCCTTCACCCAGTCGAAGCCGCCGTTCTGATCGACCACCTCGACGATAGTCATGGCTCCCATCAGGAAGAACAGCGTCGTAGAGGTACTACCGAGGTGGCGCTCAATGATACTGCTGATGAAGTTGGCGATACCTTCATGGCTCACCGTGCCGTTCGAAAGCACCTCCGCCACCTCATGGGAGATGGTGGGGTCGAACATAAACAGTGTCCAACAGGCCACAAACATCAGCAAAGCCACAGCGGCCTTGTTCACTTTCGTCACGCTCTCAAGAGCTATGCACGCATAACCCAGGACGAAGACGATGATAATCGCAATAGTTAGTGTTGACATGATTATTTTTGATAATTGATTTTCTGCTGCTTCACGGTCATTGATTGATGGGTGCAAATTTACTAAGATATTTCTCACTTACCAAATTTTATACGAAGTTTATTCAGAAAAAATTAGGTACTTAGCCGACTTTGTCGTACATTTGCAGTATGAATCAATCACGGGATATGGAAAAGAAGCATTATGACGTGGTCTGTGCCGTGGTGCGCAGGGGCAACGATTACCTTTGTATGCAGCGACTCAGAAAGGGGCCTGACTATGTGTCGGAGCATTGGGAGTTTCCTGGGGGCAAGGTGAAAACGGGTGAGAGCCGTGAGCAGGCCCTCCTCCGGGAGATCCGCGAGGAGATGGACTGGGAGATCTATGTCGGCCGGCAGATAGGACAGGTGGAACAGGAGTATCCCGACTTCACCATCACCCTGACGGCATTCGACTGCATGGCCCGCGACTTCGACTTCAAACTACTCGCACATATCGACTGCCGATGGCTTCCTCGCGAGCAACTGACCACACTGGAGTGGACCGAGGCCGACCGCCTGCTCATCCAGCAGCTGCCATAAGAACCGTGAATCCGATCGACTCTTCATCCATCAAACATCATCAACAACTCATGATTACTGTCAAGGTATCAAAAGAAATAGAATCCGTTTGTCCTCACTTTGTGGGGGCTTGCGTCGAGGCCCAGGTCCTGAACACAAATTTCTGTCAACCGCTGTGGGACGAAATCAACGCCTTGGGCGAACAGTTTCGCAAGGATCTGACCACAGAGAGCCTGAAGCATCTGCCCAGCATCGAGGCCACACGCCACATCTATCGTCTTTGTGGCAAGGACCCATCGCGCTATCGCCCTGCCTCAGAAGCGCTGATCCGGCGCATGCTACAAGGAAAGCAACTATATCAGATAGACACACTGGTGGATTTGATCAATCTTGCGTCTATCGCATACGGCTACTCCATTGGCGGATTCGACGCGGACAAGTTCCAGGGCGACACGCTCACACTGGGCATCGGGCGCGAGGGTGAACCGTACGAGGGAATCGGACGCGGCAGGATCAACATCCACGGACTACCGGTCTACCGTGACGAAGTGGGCGGCGTGGGCACGCCAACAAGCGACAACGAGCGCACAAAAATAGATCTCCATACCACCCACCTGGTCGTCCTCATCAATGGCTATGACGGCAACGAACAGCGGGTGAGCGACAATGCGACGTTCATCCAGGGGCTCCTGCGCAAATACTGCGAAAGCGACGGAGGTAGCTTTTACTTGTATCGGTGACAATAGAATCGCTTAAGGAGAAAGGGTTAGGGAAGTCGTTTTCTCATTATTTATATAATATAGACTAAAGAGGAATTTTAGAGATATGAATCCAACGAAACTCAAAGAGATTTCGGAACTGGTCTCGCAGCTTAACGAGGCTTCCGACGCATACTACAACGGTCGGGGAGAGAAAATGACCGACTACGAATGGGACGCAGCCTTCGACCGACTGAAGCAGTTGGAGGCGGAGACTGGCGTGATCCTGCCGCAATCGCCTACCCATCGGGTCAGTGCAGACAACCTTGTAGGTCAGAAGGAGGACCACGAGTTTCCTGCCTTGTCTCTCGCCAAGACGAAGAAGGTGGAGGACTTGGTCAAGTGGAGTGAAGGGAGACCCGTGTGGCTTTCATGGAAACTCGACGGACTGACGCTGGTCGTGACCTACGATGGTGGTCGTCTGACAAAGGTGGTGACACGCGGCAACGGCCACACGGGCACGAATATCACCCATTTGGCCAAGGCTATTGGCGGAATCCTGCCTTCCATCCCGTATCAAGGTCACCTCGTCGTGCGTGGAGAGGCCGTCATCAGCTACAAGGACTTTGAGCAATTCAACCTCGAAAGCGACGAGGAGTATGCCAACCCGCGCAACCTGGCGAGTGGCTCCATGACACTCAAGGATGTCGAGGAGGTGAAGCTACGTCATATACGCTGGATTCCTTTCACCCTGGTCTATACAGAGGTGGAACTGCGCTCATGGGGTGCGCGTATGGATTGGCTCGAATCGCAGGGCTTCACAACGGTTGAGCGAGAACTGATAGTCGGTCCCAACCTCATCAACTTCCAAGAGGTCATCGACAGATGGACAGAACGTGTGACGGCAGGAGTGCAGCCACGAAAGGGCGTGACGCCTTTCCCCTATCCCGTCGATGGTCTGGTCATCGGCTATGACGACACCGACTACGCGGCTACAGGATCGGTGACGGGACACCACGCCACGCGTGCAGGCTACGCCTTCAAATGGCAGGACGAGAGCGCGGAGACACAACTGGACCATATCGAGTGGTCGTGTGCCGCCAGCACCATCTCGCCAGTGGCGGTATTCCGACCTGTACTGCTTGAAGGGACGACGGTGAAGCGTGCCTCGCTGTGCAACATATCTGAATGTGAGCGGCTCGGCATCGGCAACAAGGGGTCACGATTGTCCGTCATCAAGGCCAACAAGATTATACCCAAAGTCATTCAGGTGGTGGAGGCGGCAGGGACTTTCGAGATTCCGAAGACTTGCCCTGTCTGCGATGCGCCCACCGTGGTGAGGGAAAGTGAGGTGAGCGGCACGCGCACGCTACATTGTACGAATCCCGACTGCCCTGCCAAGCAACTCAAAAAGTTTGCGCGCTTCGTCTCAAAAGAGGGAGTGAACATCGATGGTCTGAGTGAGCAAACGCTTCAGAAGTTTATCAATCTTGGATGGGTGCGCGAGTATTCCGACCTGTTTCATATCAGCCAACACGCCATCGTCTTGCGCGACATGGAGGGCTTTGGCGCAAAGAGTGTCACCAACCTGCTTGCAGCCACAGAAAAGGCGCGCCAGGTAGAGGCACGCCGACTCCTCTTTGCCCTCAACATCCCGTTGGTAGGCCAGGACGTCTGCACCCGTCTGCTCACTGCCTATCCTTTGGAGGAACTCATCCAGACGGCACGCAACACGCAGGACGACGCCGTCTTTGCTTCCATCTCGGGCATAGGACCGGAAAAGAGCACATCGTTCGTCCGCTGGATGAAGGACTGCCGCCATGCGCAAATGCTTGACCACCTGCTTCCCGAATTGGAGATAACCCAGCCTGACAGCACACCGTCGGGGGCAAGGTGTCAGGGACTAACCTTCGTTGTCACGGGCGACGTGCATCATTACAAAAACCGCAACGAACTCAAGGCGTACATCCAAAGTCAAGGAGGCAAGGTGACGGGATCTGTTTCCAAATCTACTTCCTTCCTCATCAACAATGACGTGACAAGCACGTCGAGCAAGAATACCAAGGCGCAGCAACTTGGCATCCCCATCATTTCGGAAGATGAGTTCATCGAGAGATTTTCTGACCAGGAGTCATAGGAGATAATATACAGAAGGCTTCAAATGTAATGATTTGAAGCCTTCGTCATATACCATAATCGGTCAAGACTGTCTATATCACAAGCAGTCTTGGCCGCTTTTTTTTACTGCTGCGACTGGAAGATAAGCAACTGGTCGAGCACCACCATGGCAGCCATGGCCTCGACGATAGGGACGGCACGGGGCAAGACACAAGGGTCGTGTCGGCCTTTTCCTTGCATGGTGACAGGCTTTCCCGCGACGTCAACAGTCTGCTGGTCGCGCAAGAGCGTAGGGGCAGGCTTGAAAGCAACGCGGAAATAGATGTCCTCTCCATTGCTGATGCCTCCCTGGATGCCACCACTATGATTGGTGAGCGGCTTGATGCGGCCGTCGTCTGTCGTGGTCCACGAATCGTTGAGCTGACTTCCCAAAAGGGGAAGCGCATCAAATCCCGAACCATAGTCGAAGCCTTTCGCGGCATTGATGCTCATCATGGCCGAGGCGAGGCAAGCCTGCAACTTGGAGAACTCTGGCTCGCCCAAGCCCGCAGGACAACCTTTGATGACACAAGTGACAGTGCCTCCCACCGTATCGCCAAGAGCGCGAACACGGCGGATAAGGGCTGCCATCTCCTCGGCATAGGCCGGAGAGGGGCAGCGGACGGCGTTCTCTTCTATCAAAGATGGATCAAAAACATCGTGAGCAAGGTCCAAGGGAAGTCGGACGTCGCCCACCTGCGAGGTGAAAGCCGTGACGGAAATGCCGTGGCGTCGCAATGCCAATTTGGCGAAAGCGCCGCCTACGACCCGCGAGAGTGTGATGCGGGCCGAAGAGCGTCCGCCTCCGCGATAGTCGCGGAGGCCGTACTTCTTCTGATAGGTATAGTCGGCATGGGACGGACGATAGAGTGTGCGATAAGTAGCATAGTCCTCGGGGCGAGCATCCGTATTGGGAACAAGAAAACCAATGGGTGTTCCCGTGGTCTTGCCCTCAAAGAGGCCACTCAGCAGACGCACCTTGTCGGTCTCTTTGCGCCCCGTGGTGAGCGAGCTCTGACCTGGGCGACGACGGTCCAGCTCTCGCTGAATGAAGGCCTCATCGACCGCTACGCCCGAAGGCATGCCGTCAATGACGCCACCGACTCCCTCGCCATGGCTCTCACCAAACGTAGTGAGCGTGTAGAGTGTACCAAACGTGTTGCGCATCGCCGTCCCAATGACTGATCATTAGTGGCAGCCGCAGCCACCACCCTCACCATCACCACAATGGCAGCCACCCTCGCCGTCGCCGTCACAATGGCAATCGCCACCATCGCCACAACCGCCACCGCAGTCACCGCAATGTCCACTGCAATGATGCTGCTTGCTCTTCTCGACGAAGTCGTTGACTTCCTCCTCGGTAGCGGGGCGGTTCTCGATGATGCGTCCCTTGAAATGGAGATCCTTGCCTGCGAGCGGATGGTTCATATCCACTGTCACCGTGTCGTCGTCCACCGAGACGACATAGCCAAGATAGCGCTGACCGTTCTCGTCGGCCAAGGGGATAACGGCGCCAGCAAAGACATTGGCCTCGTCAAAGACACCATCGGGCGAGAACATCTTCTTGGAGAGCGTGGCACGCCCTTTGGGGTCGTACTCGCCATAGGCCTCGGCGTGGGGAAGGACAAAATCGTAATCGACCCCCGTCACAAACTCTGCCAAACGGGTCTCGAACGAGGGAAGGAGCATACCTATCTCTGTATAAATAGAGAGGGGCTGGTCCTCGGTGATTTGTTCTTTGAGCACTTCCTGACCATTCTCCTCAATGTACAACTGATAGGTTGCGGATATAAAACGATGTGACATTTTTATTTTCTATTAGTTTGTTATTCAAAATTGCACCGCATCAGCCCAACAGCGTCAGCGAATAAAGATAGACTACCGCGGCGGGAAGGGCCATGAGCGACGAGTCGAAGCGATCGAGCATGCCTCCATGACCAGGGATTACATTGCCACTGTCCTTGACGCCGATGGTGCGCTTGAGGAGACTCTCCACAAGGTCGCCCCACGTGCCAAAGACGCAGACTACCAGGCCGAGCCCCATCCACTGCCACTCATTGAGGACATGGGGGGCTGCTCCCTGATTGACATACCACCCTATCAGGTAGGAGACAACCAGCACGAGCACGCCGCCACCAATGCTTCCCTCCCAGGATTTGCCTGGGCTGACGCGTGGAAAGAGCTTGTGCTTTCCCAGCAAGGATCCAGCACAATAGGCTCCCGTATCATTGGTCCAAAGGAGCACGAAGACGCTCAGGGGCAAAAGCATATCGACCGTGAGCATTCCCTCGGGAGTGGTCTGAAAAGCCAATACGTTGACCATCGAGAACGGGAGGGCAATATACATCTGTCCGAGCATCGTGTAAGCCCAACAATGGAGCGGATTCTCATTCTTCAGATAGAGTTCGGCGATGAACAGATAGATAATCGAAAGAATGTAGGGGATGTACGCACTGAAGCCTTCGACGAAGCCCATACGCTGCCCTGCCACTGCCACGAAGAAATAGACTCCCGCCGCCGTGGAAATAAAACGGTTGACACTGATGCCTTTTTGGTCATTGACCAGTCCGCTAAACTCCCATAGCGTCATGCCCGTGATGACTGCAAAGAGGACGACCATATAATGGGGGCGCGTGAAGCCAAGCACCATGATGGCTACAAAGAGCGCACCAAAGATAGATCGCGTGATCAGATTTTTCTGTTTTTCGCTCATCATTCCTTCTCCTTATCCTCTGTGTCGTCTTCTGCGTGGTCGTCTTTCTCGGCCTCCGCCTTCTCATGCTCCTCCTGGGCCTTTCTGACCGCCTCGGGCATGTTCTCCAGTCGCAACTCGTTCTTCTCTTCCTCGGCCATCAACTCCTGCGTGCGGCTCGACCAAGGACGCTTGCCGAAGATGCGCTCCACATCCTCCGCCATAACGACCTCCTTATCCACGAGCAACTGGGCCAGCTGGGCGTGTCCCTCCTTGTGTTCGTCGAGGATCTGCTTGGCGCGATCATACAGCTGGTTGACTATCTTCAGCACCTCTTCATCGATCAGACATGCGGTCTTTTCGCTGTAAGGCTTTTGGAAACCATACTCGCTGTTGTCGTAGTAGCATATATTGGGGAGCTTGTCGCTCATACCATAATAAGTCACCATGCTAAAGGCAGCCTTCGTGGCACGCTCCAAATCATTCATGGCTCCCGTCGAGATATGACCCGTGAAGAGTTGTTCGGCGGCACGTCCTCCTAAGAGCGAGCACATCTCGTCGAGCATCTGCTCCTTGGTGGAAATAGGACGTTCCTCGGGCATGTACCAAGCTGCACCGAGGGCTTGTCCACGCGGCACAATGGTCACCTTGATCAGCGGGTTGGCAAACTCGCAGAACCAGCTCACCGTGGCATGGCCAGCCTCATGAATGGCGATGGTACGCTTTTCGTCCGCTGTCATCACTTTGGTTTTCTTCTCCAGTCCGCTAACGATGCGATCGACGGCATCGAGGAAGTCCTGATAGCCCACTTCCTTCTTGTCATGGCGGGCCGCTATCAAGGCAGCCTCATTGCAGACATTGGCAATATCGGCACCCGAGAATCCAGGCGTCTGACGCGCCAAGAGGTCCAAGTCGATATTCTTGTCGAGCTTCAGCGGCTTCATGTGTACCTGGAAGATAGCCTTGCGCTCAGGCAGATCGGGCAGATCAACACGTATCTGACGGTCGAAGCGTCCCGCACGAAGCAACGCCTTGTCAAGCATATCCACACGGTTGGTAGCCGCAAGGACGATCACGCCCGAATTGCTGCCGAAGCCATCCATCTCCGTGAGCAGGGCATTGAGCGTATTCTCGCGCTCGTCATTGCCGCCCATAGCAGGATTTTTGGAGCGTGCTCGTCCCACGGCATCGATCTCGTCAATGAAGATAATACAGGGAGCCTTCTCCTTTGCCTGCTTGAAGACATCGCGGACACGACTGGCACCCACACCGACAAACATCTCGACAAAGTCGGAACCACTCATAGAGAAGAAAGGCACTGCCGCTTCGCCTGCCACGGCCTTGGCCAGCAAGGTCTTACCTGTTCCCGGAGGACCAATGAGGAGGGCTCCCTTGGGAATCTTGCCACCCACATCGGTATACTTCTTCGGATTCTTGAGAAACTCTACGATTTCCTGCACCTCCTGTTTGGCTCCTTCCTGACCTGCCACGTCCTTGAAGGTGATATTCAGTTCGTCAGCCTTCTCATAGAGCTTGGCTTTCGACTTACCGACGTTAAAGATGCCACCAGCACCTCCTCCGCCGCCACTCATCCTGCGCATCATCCACATCCAGAAGGCGATGAGCAGCACCCAGGGCAGAAGGCTCAACAGAATGTCTGTGAAGACATTGCCCTTCTCGTTATTGTAGCTGAAGCCGGTGATCTTTTTCGTCTTGATGGCTTGGTTGAGCATCGTCTCCAAGTTGTCAACAGAACCGATCTCCACTACCACGTAGGGCTCGGGGCCCGTCTGCTTCACATGGGCCTTGAAGATATCATTGATATGCTCGGGCCGGACATACATCTTGAGCGTGCTCTCATTCTTATTGATGACCACACGAGAGGCCCATCCCTTATTGACATATTCGACAAACTGGGTATAGTCCTTCTCCACGCTCACCGAAGTGTTGCCCAAACCTCCGTCCTTACCAGTCGCGAAGAAGGCCACGGCGAGCGATATGATGACCAGCGCGTAGATCCAGTTCATATTGAACTTGGGCATACGCGGTCCACCCCCATTGTCTGTATTCATTGGTTTTTGATTATCCATTAGCTCTTGGAAAAGATAAAGTTGTCAGTTTTCAATCCAAATCCGGGATTCTCGTCAGCTTTGCATCCTCCCATAGATGCTCCAGGTCGTAGAACTCCCTCGCCTCGGGAAGGAAGATATGAACCATCACATCCACGAAGTCGATGGCGACCCACTGCGCCAGGCCCAAACCAATGCAGCTGACAGGCTTCTCACCCTCTGCCTCCCTGACGTAGTCGCCCACGCTTCCAGCAATGGCCTCTACCTGTGTCGGCGAGTTGCCTTGGCAGATGATAAAGTAACTACATACGGCTCCATCGGTTTGTGTCAGGTCAGCAACGACAATGCCGCTGCCTTTCTTATCCTGGATTCCCTTAATAATCGAATCTACTAGTTTTTGAGATTTATTCATTCAATGTCATTCTATTTAAAATAGATTGCAAAGGTAAGTCTATTTGGGTAAACGGCAAAGGAAATAACTATTTTTAGTACTATCACACGCTCCGCCCACCATTAGCCAATGGCCACGGCGAACAGTCCTGCGAAAACACTGACACAAAAGGTATCATCACTCCCGAACACATTCACAACCTTCGCTGAAGTCACGCTAAGATATGGTTGCACCGTTTTGGTGCTACACCAAAGAAGAAAAAGGGCAGGTTGCAGAAGAACTATTTCTCCTTCAACCTGCCCAGTTAATAGCGACGGCATTCACTTCGTGCCGTCCTTGTTCAACAAGGAATGATACTATTTATCTCAATACCTTCACCGTGTGGCTCGTACCGTCAGCAAAGATGGTCTTGACAAGATAGAGCCCCTGTTGCGGCTCTGCGACACGTTGACCGTTGAGCGTGTAATACTCCGTGCGAACGACCTCGCCGTTGGCCTTTTCCACTCCCTTTACCGCGTCGGTATAGGTCACGGAGAGACTGGAAATATCCACGCGGTCATCATAATTTGGCTTTAAGTCTTTCTTCAGATAGAAGAAGCGAACGGTATGCCGGCCAGGGCCAAACTTCAAGTCTTTGGGAGCAAACTGTGTGGAGCTGGCATCTACATCGGGACCAGCAAACTCTATGCTTATACTACCGTCGAGCGTGATGCGCGTGCCCGTGGTCAACGATCTTGAACCCATGAACTCGAAGAAATCCTTCGAGCTGTTATGCCCCGTCCATGAGAGCACACCAATCTTGTTCTCAGGCACTTCGAAAGAGGCTTCCAAAAAAGAATTCAAATTTTCACTTCCGTCACTGCTCTTTTTTGCGGTAGAGTTGAATGTCTTATTGCCCTCTACAGTGAAAGGCCATTCTGCTGAAGTGTTGAACGAGAAATCACCATTGGTGACAATAGGATGATAGTCTACAGGGATGGCAGTGTTGGATGCCTTGCACGTTAGTCTGTACGAGCCAGTATTGGTATGGAGCACCACCAATCCGCTTTGCTCACCGAGTTCCTTGGAGTCAAAAGCAATCTGCACTGGCAGTTCCTCTGAAAACGCCGCCGTAGCACCGCTCATCACACCAGAGAAGCTTCCATCGCCGTCAATGCTCGTCAGGCTCAGCGACTCCGTACCAAGGTTTATCAACTGGGCGGTCAGCGTATCTCGCACAGAGAATTGATCGAAGAAATGGTTGCCAAAGTCCAAAGCGTCCTGCTTCAAAACCGCGAGATGCTCCTGCTGGTCATAGAGGCGAAACACCATGTCGTAGATATAAGCGCGATAGCGCACGTCGGCATCTTTAGCCCAATCGTTGTTCGTGATATTTTGGAACTGGAGTACATAGGTGCCTGGTTTGAGTGCAAGCGCATTTTCGACATTATCCGTAAACTCACCACCATCCATACCATGGGAAGTGACATCATTGAACACCTGATCGTCATTGTTCTGGATAGTAAAGCCATTGCCATAGCTTCCCTTCTTGAAACCTTTCCAGCTGACAAGACCCACCTTGCCCTCAGGCACGACGAGGTTGGCAAACAACGTCGCAGTAGTATTATTACCCTTATTGGTGGCAACTGCTACGGGATAACCCGTGATTGTGTCGGTAATGACAAACGGGAAGTCTGTGCCCATGCTGAACGCAATATCACCTTCCTTTACAATTTTGCTATAATCGGGAGCTTCTCCCACTGTAGCGGTCACGTTGAGCACAGCTTTCTCGCCATGAGAATTCTTAACTTGCACGGTGCCAGAATACGCTCCTGTCTTAGAAGGAGAGAACTCCACATAGACATTCTGAACGGTGCCCGCATCAATACTTTGGTAAGCTAAAAGCCGCAAACCCTTACCGTCAACCAAACCCGTATAATTGGTACTTTTCAAACCCTTATTGACAAGACGGACTGACTGTTTCAGAATTGAGCCCACGGTGACATTGGGACCCTCGAAATGGACGTTAGAGGGAATAAAGGCTAGTTTGGCCTCGTCAGGCATCTTCTCTATGCCGACCGTACCGCCCTGATAGAAGCGGATAGCACCATAAGGCGTAGCATTTTTTTTGACAAGCACCCACAAGCCAAAACCCGTCCGCGGGGTAATAGTGGAAAGATCATCACTCACGTCGAAGACCAACTTGTCTGTTGTCTCCAGGCCGTACTGGCCGTTTTTATCGGGCTCCGTCGAGAAATCGCCCGCAAAAAGCACGATGGAGCAATCATTGCCAAAATAGGTACAATCGCCATAGTGGGCATAATCGGCCACGGCACGCTCAGAATCATACCCAGGCGTGTTGATGGTGATAGTTTTAGCGGCAGAATCGTAGGTCCCCTCTATGGGACTCGTTGAGGTCGTTTGGAATTCGCCCAAGTTCACCAAATTAGTTATCGTCACCTTATCACCGTTGAAAGTCAAGTCAGCACGGTAACTGTCCAAACATCCATCCTCGCGGGAATAGCTCCTGTTGGCGTCATAATAACTTTTGGCATCTACCCAATATGGGGTTGCAGCGGCATCGGCTTTGACAAGCGCCGTCTTTGGCGGCATCTTTGGAAAGGATTCCTTCTGTTTGAGCTGTTCGCCCGAATTGAGCGACTGTGCCATCGCAGCCTGTCCAAGTGTGAACAATGCGATAAGTAAACGGATCTTTTTTCTCATAACTCTGTGTCGTTAAATTGTTTTGAACTAATGTTTACGTCGGCAAAAGTATGCAATAGTCCTATAATACACAAGAATTTACGACCTGTACATGTATCAAAACGGGTTTCTAAACGTTCAAAGACAAGTTTCTATACTTCGCACCATATGTCTTGCCATCGCACCACGTCTGAAACTAACCTTCCCGGTCAGCTATCTTGAGGAACTGAGAGGGCGTAAGACCCGTGAACTTCTTAAACGCACTGATGAACGAGGCACGCGACTTGAACCCCACTCCCTGCGAGATGGCCTCAATGGTAAGGTTGCCATAATGCTCGCGGTCGGACATTTGACGGCAGGCTTCTTTGACTCTGTACTCGTTAAGAAACGTGGAAAAGTTCATCTGACAAGTTTCATTGATGACCTGCGAGACCAGCTTGTAGCGTGATCCTACCAACTCGCTCAATCGCTCTAAGCTGAACTCAGGCGAATAGATTTCCCCACAGGTCTCCATCACGCGGAGAATGCGGGATGCCAGTATCTGTTTGTCATCATTGCTAAGGTTGTTGTAAGTGTATTTTTCCTTCCTTTGCGGTATACTCTCTTTGATTTGGCTCAGTTCCTGCTCCAGAGTCTCACACCGTTTACGTTCCTTCTCTTCATTACGAAGGGTGGCAAGAGTCTTCGTATACAGGTTTTTGTTCTGCTCACGTAGCCGTTTATTTTTTCGCCAAAGAACCAACAGAAAACAAAGAATGAGTAGCGCCGCACCAATCACTACGCCAAGGATAAGCAGTTGACGCTGACGGCGCAGCTCCATCTGCGCCATTTGCTCATCGACACGCTTCATGCTATTGACAAAGCGCATCTCACTGACGCTCATCAGCTGTCGATAGTTGAGCAAGGTATCCTTCAACGCAAGGTAATTGTTGCGAAACCGATTCTCTCCAAGTATATCTCCTTGCAGCGCATAAAGCTCCGCCAAATGGTCGTACAGTTCAAGCTCGGCATCTTTCATGTTGGAATGAGCGGCGAGGGAGAGGGCTTCGTGTAGCAGTTGACCTGCGCCGGCCATGTCACCTTGCAGCCTCCGCGTTTTAGCACAATTAATTTTGGCAAAGATAAGATATCGCAAGCGGGAGGGATCATCCTTTACAAGCACCTCTTGTTGGCGATAGCACGTTTCGGCCATGGCATACTGCCGCTTGGCCAAGTAGCTATTGCCATCATAGAGCAACAAGGCATAGCGACGAACTACACTGGAATGTTGCTTCTCAAGTTGGGCGTACTGATTGCGGATGGTCGCAATACGGGACAATTCTCCCAAGTCACTGCTCACTGACACAATATTGGCAAAAGCCATATCGAAATCCTCACTCTTCGCCTTAATACTGACTGCAAAGCATTTTTTGTAATAAGAAAGAGCTTTACGCAAGGTTTTCTGGTCTTTTCCCTGCTCGGCCATCGTCTGATACATAGCACCAAAATTGAGATAAATGCGGGAAATAGCCTCGGGCATATCCGTGGAGAGCTCCTCGGCCTTGGAAAGGCTCTCGTAAGATTTGGCATAATCGAAGAAGCAGAAGAAATAAACATACCACTTTCCTATATTAGCACGGACACAATCGCGACGTTGCTGTTTGCTCATATACTTGCTATAACGGTTGGACACAATGGTATAGCAAGCCAAGGCACTGTCGGGAGCTTGAGTATTGAAGCAGTATTGATTTCCCATCTTAAGCAACTGCTCTGAAGAAAGCGACATCCACTGATAGTAATACTCTGGTTGAAGCGACGCCTTACAACAGATAGACATTCCCAATAAAATCAGGGAAAAGAACGCAAAACGTATGACTTGTCTGTATCTCCTCATATATTTTTTGCTTTAAAGGTACAAAATTACGCATTTTTCTTAGAAATCAAGAAAAACTCAGAACAGAAAAGCATCATAGTACCACATTTCTCATCCGACATGTGGCTTTGTGAGGCTCCACTGACGGCACACAAAATAGAAAAGGACAGTCCTCAAAATGAGAACTGCCCCCTATGTGACGCGGCTTTAGCCATAGCAGAAATCACCCTACCCTGCTATTCATTCAGGCAGGATAATTTCTACTAGGTCCAAAAGCCAGTGAGATTAGCGCACGATCGTGGTACGGCCATTGATGACATAGACGCCTGGACGGAGACCACGGAGCGACTCCGCCTGGAGAAGCACCTGTCGGCCATCCGTGGTGAAGACGTTGTAGCGACGGGCGTCAGTTTTGTTATCGACGATTGAGATGCCGTCGGCAAGACTTCCGATGGTGAAGTTGTCGATGATGATCTGCTGATCCTCCTCCATCGCCTCATCGGCCACAATCTTGAGTTGCGGGATGAAGTAGCGAGACTGGAAGAGCGAGTCGGGCAGGTCAAACTGCACCTCCTGCCATCCCTCACGGAAGTTCTCTGAAAGGTCGGCCTCCCAGACCACGTCTGTCTCCGTGCCGTTAGGCTGCTTGAAGTTGACAGAAAGGCGTGCGGGAACATCAGTCGGCGCCTTGTAGTAGAACTTCATCACGGGCGAGGTGGTGCTGGTGGCAGCTACCTTTCCAAACACGACGAGCGTTTGCGACGGGGTAGTGGCGTTGAAGCTGACCGCGCCATTGTCGTTGTCAAAGGTGTCAAACGTAGTGAAACCAGCATTCATGCCAGCACCGACATACATAATAAGGATGTGGCCACCCTGATTCTGATTGGCGAAACTCTGACGGTAGGGAAGCGCATAGGGCTCACCCACGAGCATCGACACCTTGCCGAAACCGCTCGATCCGAGGGTGTTGAAGGCGCGGACGGCCCACCACTTAAACTGTTGTACGCCCTCGTCGGTGTTCAAGTCTTTGACGGTAAACTCCGTGGCTCCTCCACCGATCACTCCGATCTGGTCGTTGACGGTATTCTCGTCCTCCAGGTCATAAATACGGCAAGCAACATCCTTCTGGTTGATCACTCCGCCATAGAGACCCGTGACAGGCTCCCAATAGAGGCGCACCTGCGTCTGCTGGTCGTCGGCGTGGACGACGGGAGGAGCGGGATAGTCGAGGCCTGCGTAGGTCGTGGCGTCCGTACGCGCGCCCTGCCCTGCCTCGTTGTAGCAATAGATGCGATAGGTGTTCACGCCCTTGACAGCATTCTCGTCCACGACGCTCACAGCATCGCCAGGACGAAGGCCACCCTCTTGCTGGGCAAGCACGGCGTCGCCTTTCAGCACCTCGTAGCGGGTGATGGCCGTCAGCTCAGCGCCGTTGTACGTCTTCGTCGGAAGATTGAAGTCCAACGTCACCTTCAGCTCACCAGTCTGGTCGGGCGTGACCTTCAGGTTCTCCACCTGTGCGGGCGAAGCAGGATCACAACCCAGGCTCACACTGACCGAGTCGATGAAGATATTGATGGAAGCCGGATTGGAGGTGGCGTGGAAACCGATATAATAGGTACCATCCTCGGGAGCCGTGATCACTTTCTCGAAGAGACGGTTCTCCGTATTGTCCAATTCGGTATCTTCGGTAATCACCTGGTCCAGTTCTGCCACCGTCGTACCCTTGCCCCAATACACTTCCAGGTGCTCGGGGAAATAGGAGCGGGCTACACAAGCCTTGTAACTGACCACATAGTTGCGACCCTTCTCCAGATGGATGGGAGGTGTGATGAGCCAATCGTTGCCACTATTCTCGGGGTCAGCATTGTAGCGTGCGGCCTTGTAGTAGCTATCCCACGACCAAGTGGAGCCGTCATGATTGGCATCCACGATGGTGTAGTTGTCTATGCCCTCGGGGAAGTCGTCGAAGAACGGCACCTCCAGCGGATCGCCCACGACCAGATTGTTGCTCAGCGTGCGCGCACTGGTCTGCGTCGTGTTGACGGCCTCGACCGAGTACTGGTAGCTGGTGAGCGCAGAGCCGCTCGCCAGGTCTATCTGCAGGCTGTTGGCAGTCACGCCCTGGCGGAAGGCCGTATGCTCTCCGCCTTTCACGCGATAAATATTATAGGTAAGGTTGCCCATGTAGCCCTCGTGGAGTCCCGTCGTGGGAGCGACCCACGAGAGTGTGGCCTTGTTGCCCTGGCCCTGCTTGAGCGTGACCTCCGTGGGAGCCAGCGGCTGATCGTAGCCGACATAGATCTCGGCAGAAGCCTTCGGGCTCGGTCCCACACTGTTCTTGGCAACCAAGACAAACTCCGTCTCTCCCTCTGGCAGGTTGCTCAACGTGGCATTGACCTTTGCACCTGGCGCAGCCTGGGCCGTGGCCACAACGCTGCCGTTGGCCTTGATCTCGTAGGTAAGCTGGCCTGTCAGGTTGTCATCGCCATCAAAGGTCTTCGTGGGGAGCGTGAACGTGGCCGTGCCGGAAGTGGCGGGAGCATCAAAATGGACCGCAAAGTCATGGATGGCAGCAGGAGCCTTGTCTTCGGCCAACGGCGGCAGCACATTGAGCGCGAGCTGCTGATAAGGAGAGGCACACACGCGCGTGACGGAAGCATCGTCCAGGTCCACCGTGTAGAGCGTACACTCACCGTTGGCGTCGGTGGCAGCCCAATAGAACACATCGGTCTTGGGATCGACGACGGCACCCTGGGAATAGGCCATTCCACTGGCATCCGTGACACGGACTCCCGTCGAGCCGATACGGGTCTCCTCGCCCGTGGTGCGATCGATGCGGTAGAGGTCGCCATCGTCGGTGATACCGTAGCAGTCGCCCTGGCTGGTGATACCCATCGCCAAGTAGAGATTGTCGGTCTCTGCGATCGTGGTGCGGATCTTGGTGTCGTAATCGACCACACCAAACTCCCAGCTCTGCATCGTCTGATCAGTAAACTCACCAAACACCTCGCCCGTCTTGGGATCGGTGGCGGTGGCATAAGCGATCAGGCTCCGGTTGGAGACATTGATCACTTCTCCATCATACTCGCCCGTCTCCAGGTCGAACCACCCGTACCACAGGAAGATGATGCCATACTCGATCATGGACTGGTCGAGATAAAGTCCGCAAAGCTTGCCGTCCTTGATGGTGGATCCAGCATTGAAGAGCGACTTGTCAAACGGCGCGTAAGTGGTCACGTCGGTGGGCGTGGCCGGATCATAGGACATCAGTCCCATGTAGTCGCCCAGTGCATTGGCGTAAAACACGGAATGCTGCGGTGCCTTCAGCACCTGACTTGCCTGGCGGGCCTTGCGACCCTTGGTCCCTGTGGCTACAGGGGGCACGCCACCCTTACCGTGGTTGACCAACTTGCTGAACTTGAAGTTCTTGGGTACATGGATGGCTCCCGCACCCCAACCGTCGCCCTCGCCAACGGCCTGCGCGCAGATCGGCAGAGCCAGCGTCAGAGCTACGAGCAACAATGCAAAACGATGAATACGTTTCCTCATGATGTGTTGTCTAAAAAGTATTCTATGTGCCCTGGAGTCGCCAACGATAGTCTTTAATTACGTCTCTCCAAAGGCGTTAACGGCTTCAAAATTACACAAAAGAATCGAAACAAGCAAAAGATATGGGTGTTTTTTCTAAAACAAAGCCGGAACTAGCGCGAAACAAAGCCGAAACTAGCCCGAAACAAAGGCTAACGTTTTACCCACAACTAACAAACAGAGGGAATGGGCCCCTACGGAGGAGCACATTTCCTCTGCCTTGTTGCGTTTCAATTTGCGAAAACGCAATACGGACAGTCAGGTCTCAGATGCTATCCATCATGACATCTTCGTCGTCCTGCGCAGGCTCATCCTGATGGCCTTGGCGTCCGAACAACTCTCCCGCCAACTCGTCCATCAGTCCGCCCATAGCTTCGTCAAGCATGCGGCCAATGGGCAGGGTGATGCTCTCGCGCACTTTCTGCTTGACATTTTCCTCCAAGCGCCGCTTGGTCTCCTCCGCATAGCGATGAGCCAATTGCTTGAGCGACGACTTGTCGATGGTGAACACATGGCCCAGCACACCCACAGAGACCACGGGAGCCTTGTCGGCGTAGTGGATGCGCCCCAGCGAACAGACCAAGTAGTTGTCCACCGTGAGCGCGTTGCCGACCACCATCGTCACCACCTGGCGGGTGGCACCTCCGGCCAAGGACTTCATGGCCGTCGAGAAGGGATCGTCGGAGTCTATGGAGTCGATCTGCAGGGCCTCGCCCATCGTTTCCGCCACCACACCCGAGATGGCCTCGGCGTGCTGCTCGGGTTTCGGACAAGTGGCCACCAGCAGTCCTGCCAACAAGAGCAATATCGTCAGCACCACCCACAAGCAACCACCCCGATGTTTACGGGATCCACGGTCAACAGATGGAGGAACGGTGCGCTCGCTCTCAGGCTGCGCGGAAGGCTGCGGAGCATAGCCTTGGACCACATCGGGGCCCTCCCCTATCCTTTCGCCGACGATAACTTGCTCCCCACCCGAAGCATTGCTTACCCCCGGGCCCGAGGGACTGCTTACGCCAGGACCTGAGGAAATATTTACCCCTGAGTCCATGATCGGTTGAGACTGCTGCGCAGCCGTCTGCTGAAGGAGAATCGGTCGAAGCGCTTCCACCTGCCAGGCGGGTTGCCATGATCCGCCATCAGCAGCCATCACCAACGACTCCGCACCGATGCCACGAGCTGCCAACTCGGCCACGCTGTAAGGGCCACGCTTCTCGCTGCCCACACTAAGATAGTATTCCATTTTTCTATTTCCTTATCTGTTTTTTGAGACCAATAAGACGCGATTTGCCACCTCTACCGGACAATACGGACTCCTCAAGACGGCAAGTTATCTTTTTGGCGTGCGAATGTAAGTAGAAATAATGAATACACCAAAAATCGCTGGTTATATTTTGCTTTTTTAAGCATAAGGACTCTTTTCACCCTGCCAAAAACCAGATTTCGCATGCAATCTGGGAGGCCAATGGATGGAAAGGAAATAAAAAAACGCTTGAAAATACCAAAAAATGGGTATCGCTTGTTTGTGGTATGAGATTTTTTCATTACCTTTGCGAAACAAATAATACAGTATAGAAAACAACCATACCAAACAGCTGAAGAATGTTTGAGAATCTAAGCGACCGACTTGAACGGTCATTTAAGATACTGAAAGGTGAGGGAAAAATCACCGAGATCAATGTCGCCGAGACGCTGAAGGACGTGCGCCGCGCGCTGCTCGATGCGGATGTCAACTACAAAGTGGCCAAGAGTTTCACGGACGACGTGAAGCGCAAAGCATTGGGCATGAACGTGCTGACCGCCGTCAAGCCAGGCCAGCTCATGGTGAAGATTGTCCACGACGAGCTGGCTGAGCTCATGGGTGGCGAGACTGTCGGCATCAAACTGACCAACAAGCCCGCCATCATCCTGATGAGCGGTCTGCAAGGTTCGGGTAAGACCACGTTCAGCGGCAAGCTCGCCAACATGCTCAAGCAGAAAGACCACCGCAAGCCCCTGCTGGTGGGTTGCGACGTGTATCGTCCTGCCGCCATCGAGCAGTTGCGCGTGGTGGGAAGCCAGATAGACGTGCCCGTCTATGCTGAGGACGACAACAAGAACGTCAACGAGATAGCAGACCACGCCCTTCAGGAGGCCAAGGCGAAAGGCTACGACACGGTGATCATCGATACCGCCGGACGCTTGGCAGTGGACGAGCAGATGATGGCCGAGATAGAAAGTCTGAAGAATCATGTTCGTCCCGACGAGACCTTGTTTGTCGTCGACTCCATGACGGGACAGGATGCCGTCAACACGGCCAAGACCTTCAACGACCGTCTGGACTTCGACGGAGTGGTGCTGACCAAACTCGACGGCGATACCCGCGGCGGTGCCGCGCTGAGTATCCGCACGGTGGTGACCAAGCCCATCAAGTTTATTGGTACGGGCGAGAAGATGGAAGCCATCGACCTGTTCCACCCAGCCCGTATGGCCGACCGAATCCTCGGCATGGGCGACGTGGTCTCGCTGGTGGAGCGCGCACAGGAGCAATTTGATGAGGAAGAAGCCAAGCGACTGGAAAAGAAGATTCGCAAGAACCAGTTCGACTTCAACGACTTCTACAATCAGATCCAGCAGATCAAGAAGATGGGCAACATCAAGGAGTTGGCCAGCATGATCCCTGGTGTGGGCAAAGCCATCCGCGACGTCGATATCGACGACAACGCCTTCAAGGGCATCGAAGCCATCATCCAGAGCATGACCCCGCAGGAGCGCACACATCCCGAGGTGCTCAACACCTCACGCCGCCGCCGTATCGCGTCGGGATCGGGCACGAGCATCCAGGAGGTGAACAAGCTCATCAAGCAGTTTGACCAGACCCGCAAGATGATGAAGATGGTCACGGGTGCCAACATGAAGGGCATGATGGGACGAATGAAAAACATGAAGGGCACAGGTATGCCCCCCATGAATTAGTCCTCGTGCATTATTATATGGTTCGCGCGCGTTCATTATATATAGTATAAACGTACATACGGCAGCATCGTATTGCGGACATACTGTGATGGCGCGCCAACCATTCAACTAAAAACCAAACAGAAAATTCCCCTGCCCCGCCCCTCACGGGAGGGACAGAACGAAAGAAATAGATTATAAACGCGGGGACGCGAGACCATCCGTAGCCCACACCTTAGGAAGGGCTGGACGAGCCACCGTGTTCCCATAACAACACCTAACCATATGGAACTGATTGACGGTAAAGCTACTGCAACGGCCATCAAGGCCGAAATTGCCGACGAAGTGAGCAAGATTGTCGCCGCTGGTGGCAAACGTCCTCATCTGGCCGCTGTCCTTGTAGGACACGACGGCGGCTCTGAGACGTACGTGAAAAACAAGGTTATCTCCTGCGAGCAGTGCGGTTTTACCTCGACGCTCATCCGCTATGAGGATGACGTGACGGAGGAAGAGCTGCTGGCTTGTGTTGACCGCCTCAACAAAGAAGAGGATGTCGATGGCTTCATCGTTCAGCTGCCGCTGCCGAAGCATATCGACGAGCAAAAGGTCATCATGGCTATCGACTACCGCAAGGACGTGGACGGTTTCCACCCCATCAACGTCGGTCGCATGGACATCGGTCTGCCTTGCTTCATCTCTGCCACTCCGCTGGGCATCATGACCCTTCTGGACCGTTACAATATCAAGACTTCTGGCAAGAAGTGTGTCATTCTCGGACGCAGCAACATCGTCGGCAAGCCGATGGCCTCGCTGATGATGCAGAAGTGCTATGGCGACGCCACGGTCACGGTTTGCCACTCCCGCTCGGCCACGCTGAAAGAAGAGTGCCGTGAAGCCGACATCGTCATCGCCGCCATTGGCCGTCCCGAGTTTGTCACGGCCGACATGGTGAAAGAAGGCGCAGTCGTCATCGATGTCGGCACGACGCGCGTGCCCGATGCGACCCGCAAGAGCGGTTTCCGCCTCTGCGGCGACGTGAAGTTTGACGAGGTAGCACCGAAGTGTTCCTACATCACGCCCGTACCGGGCGGCGTTGGTCCCATGACCATCTGCTCGCTGATGAAGAACACCTTGGCAGCAGGCAAGAAGGAGTACTATAAGTAATGGAGCCCATGACTGCCGAGGAATGGTATCAGAAAGGTAACGAATATCGCAAGCAGGGCGACTGGAAACACGCCATCGACTGCTACTTGGAAGCCATCGAGCTCGACGCCGAGTCGCCAGCCGTGGAAGCCAAGAAGATGATCGACGACATTCTGAACTTCTATCATAAAGACGCATATAATCCCTAATCAAGGCCGCTCGGGGCGGACGCAGCTCTGTCCCAACGACTTAACTAAAAAATTCAAATCAATATGAGCAAGATTAAAGGTGCGATTGTGGTCGACACCGAGCGTTGCAAGGGATGCCAACTGTGCATCGTTGCATGCCCGAAGGATGTGATCCAACTGGCACAGAAGAAAGTCAACGTTCACGGCTATCCGTACGCGGAGCCTGTTTTCGCCGACAAATGTATTGGCTGCGCTTCATGCGCCATTGTTTGCCCGGACGGATGTATTACTGTTTATAAGAAAAAAGTGGAGGAATAAGGTATGGCTGAGAAAGAAGTAAAATTGATGAAGGGTAATGAGGCTATCGCACACGCGCTGATTCGCTGCGGTGCCGACGCCTTCTTCGGATACCCTATTACCCCGCAGACAGAGATTATCGAGACCCTCTCCGCCCTGAAGCCTTGGGAGACCACCGGCATGGTAGTAGTCCAGGCTGAGAGCGAGGTGGCCTCTATCAATATGGTCTATGGTGGCGCTGGTGCTGGTAAGCGTTGCGTCACGACCTCTTCCTCACCGGGTGTGTCCCTGATGCAGGAGGGTATTTCCTACATGGCTGGTGCCGAGATTCCTGGTGTCATCGTCAACGTGCAGCGTGGCGGTCCTGGTCTGGGTACGATCCAGCCTTCACAGTCCGACTATTTCCAGTCCACTCGTGGTGGTGGCAACGGCGACTACTATGTCATCGTGCTTGCCCCGAACTCTGTCCAGGAGATGGCAGACTTCGTAGACCTTTCCTTCGAGCTGGCGTTCAAGTATCGCTGCCCGGCCATGATTCTCTCCGATGGTGTCATCGGTCAGATGATGGAGAAGGTCGTTCTCCCCGACGCGAAGCCCCGCCTCTCTGACGAGGAGGTGAAGAAGCGCTACCCGTGGGCCACCTTCGGCCGCACGCCGGATCGCGATCCGAACATCATGACTTCCTTGGAGCTGAAGCCCGAGGTGATGGAGGAGCGCAACCTCGCCCTCCAGGCCAAGTATGAGGAGATCCGCAACAATGAAGTTCGCTACGAGACTCAGCAGTGTGAGGACGCCGACTACATCATCGTCAGCTTCGGTTCTGCAGCCCGTATCGGCGAGAAGGCCATGGAGTTGGCCCGCGAGGAAGGCCTGAAGGTAGGTCTCTTCCGTCCGATCACCTTGTGGCCGTTCCCGACCAAGCAGATCGAGGAGCTTGCCAAGAACAAGAAGGGTATCCTCGTGAGCGAGTTCAACGCCGGCCAGATGGTCGAGGATGTCCGCTTGGCAGTCAATGGTGCCATCCCCGTGGAGCACTTCGGCCGCCTGGGTGGTATCGTTCCTTCACCCGAGGAGATTGTTGACGCACTGAAAACGAAGTTGGTAAAATAGTCGAATCAAATGGATAACCGGCTATCAACCGGCTTTCCCTTAAAAAGAAGAATCAAATGGCAAACGACATTATTGCACCAGAGAATCTGGTATATAAGAAACCAAAACTGATGAACAACGTCCCGATGCACTACTGTCCGGGATGTTCTCACGGTGTAGTCCATAAGCTCGTGGCCGAGGTCATCGAGGAGATGGGCATGGAGGACAAGACCGTCGGTGTCTGCCCGGTAGGTTGCTCCGTGTTCGCATACCGCTACCTCGACATCGACTGGTCTGAGGCAGCCCACGGACGCGCTCCCGCTGTGGCTACGGCTATCAAGCGCGTATGGCCCGACCGCCTGGTGTTCACCTACCAGGGCGACGGCGATATGGCTTGTATCGGTAGTGCTGAGACGCTCCACGCTCTCAACCGTGGCGAGCACATCACGATGATCTTCATCAACAACGCCATCTACGGTATGACGGGTGGTCAGATGGCTCCCACCACGCTGATCGGCCAAAAGACCGTCACGTGCCCCTACGGCCGCGATCCGAAGATCCACGGCTGGAACCTCAACATCACGGAGCTGGCAAGCCACCTCAAGGGTACCCGCTACGTCACACGCCAGAGCGTTGACACCGTAGCCTCTATCCGTCAGGCCAAGAAGGCCATCCGTAAAGCCTTCGAGGCCAACATGGCTGGCAAGGGAAGCTGCCTCATCGAGATCGTGGCAACGTGCAACACGGGCTGGAAGCTCTCACCGGTCAAGGCCAACGAGTGGATGCGCGAGAATATGTTCAAGGAGTACATCAAGGGTGACATGAAGGACACCCTCGACCAGGAGATTCCCGAGCTCTAATCATCATTCCTTCTCTTAATACAAGAAACAGCAATTATGAAAACAGAAATCATTATCAGCGGTTTCGGAGGACAGGGTTGCCTCTCAATGGGAAAGATTCTGGCTTACTCCGGACTGATGGAAAATAAAGAGGTGACGTGGATGCCGGCCTATGGTCCGGAGCAGCGTGGTGGTACGGCCAGTGTGACCGTCATCGTCAGCGACGAGCGCATTTCCTCACCGATTCTCAGCAAGTACGATGTGGCTATCGTCCTCAACCAGCCTTCCCTCGACAAGTTTGAGTCAAAGGTGAAGCCGGGCGGTATCCTCATCTACGACGGCAACGGTATCATCAACCCGCCGACCCGCAAGGACATCACGGTCTATCAGATTGATGCTACGGACAAGGCTGCCGAGATGAAGAACTCCAAGGTGTTCAACATGATCGTTTTGGGCGGTCTGCTCAAGGTTTGCCCCGTTGTGAGCACCGAGGGCTTGAACAAGGCTCTCTTCAAGTCGCTCCCGGAGCGCCACCACAAGCTCATTCCTCTCAACATGGAGGCCGTGAGCGAGGGTATGAAGATCATCGAGAAGAAGGAGATCTAATTCAAGACAAGATAGACAGGGAAGGCTCTCAAGGTTTGGCATTCCAAGGTTTCATCCTTTGCCCAGCCCCTTAGAGCCTGCTCGATATAGACACAAGGGAGAAGAAACGCCGCATCCATCTTGGCGCTTCCTCTCCCTTGATCTATATTCATTACCCTTGATTTATAAAGATGTTTTCTCGCCCTTGTCCTATAAAAGGAGCTTCTGGGTGATATTGAGACAATATGTAAAGTTGCCTCGTACGGAAAGGGAGAAAGTGTTCGGTAATTCCCCTATTCTCATAGGTTTTTCCCTATTTATGATTACCAAACGTCTTTTTACCCCCTAAATATTTGTTCATATCGGTTTTTTTTCTTTACTTTGCACCCGAAATGATTGAGAGAATAAACTTTCATAACATAAAATTTTAAATTTAGAGAGACATGAAAAAGTTCGTTTTGATGATGGCCTCTGCGCTTTTCGCAGTTTCGGCATCAGCACAGACTGTGCAGGAAAGCAAGACTTTCGACAACTTCTACGTCGGTATCAATGGTGGTCTTTCAACCAAGACAACTGGCCACAAGTGGCTTAGCGGTCTGAACCCCAACGCCAGCCTCCGCATCGGTCGTTGGTTCACTCCGGTCTTCGGTTTGGCTGCTGAGGGAACAGCATACTTCAACTCAAAGGCATGGGTCCCCGAGCCTGTCCGCAAGCCGCACACGGTTGTCACCTATAGCAACGTGAGCCTGCTCGGTACCATCAACGTCAGCAACTGGGTTGCTGGCTACAAGGGCGAGCCGCGTCCCTTCGAGGTGATCGCAGTAGCTGGCCTCGGCTGGGGTCACGCCTACGGTCCTGGTGAGTCTTTCCTCGAGAAGAACGACCAGCTCACCTCTAAGTTGGGTCTCGACTTCACCTACAACTTCGGTTCCAACAAGGCTTGGCAGCTCTACCTCGAGCCGTCTATCAACTACGCTGTCGCTGGCACGCACGCCACTGGCTTCGATGATGACACCGAGTACAACCTCAACCGCAGCGCCTTCCAGCTCAACCTCGGTATCAACTACAAGTTCGGCAACAGCAACGGCACGCACAACTTCGTGATCGTTACTCCGCGCGACCAGGCCGAGATCGACGCTCTCAACGCTCAGATCAACGAGCTCCGCAACCGCAAGCCGGAGGTGATCGAGAAGGTTGTCGAGAAGCGCGTAGAGGTTCCTGCTCCCGCAGCTAAGACTGTCAGCGTTTCTGACCTCATCTTCGTCACCTTCGCTCAGGGCAAGTCTGCTCTCACCAACGACGCCAAGAAGGCTCTCGACGCTGTCAAGGAGGGTTCACACGTTCAGGTTGTCGGTACTGCTTCTCCTGAGGGTTCTAAGGAGATCAACGACCGTCTGTCTCAGGCTCGTGCCGACGTGGTCGCTAAGTACCTCAAGGGTCGTGGCGTGATCGTCGACGAGGCTACTGGTAAGGGCGTTCAGGGCACTACCTCTAACCGTCTGGCTATCGTTTACGTCAAGTAAGCATAGACAATAGACAGAAGATTACACCAAGGGACCATTCCCTTCAAGTAATATCACATCGAATCCCCAGTGCGGTCATCGTACTGGGGATTTTTGTATCAACACTCACCTTAAGTCTTTCCCCTCCATCCTACTCCACTGGATAATAATCCTGTCAAGTACACAGTAAACCGAGCAGGAATACACGCCAAACCACCTATATACAACAAGCCCGTCACCACTATATTCGGAGGGCGACGGGCTCGTTGCTTGACGTACTCGTTGTTTTTATGTACTTGTAGTTTTATGTAGGAGTATAAAGATTATAAGCCGAAGAAACCTTATGCTTCCTTCTTCTCCTCGGTGTCAGCCTTGCGGCGGGTACTGCGCTTGCGCTTCGGCTTTTCAGCCTTTCCGTTCTCCACCTTGACGCCAGCCAACTCCGGATCGATCAGGATGCGTCCACAATACTCACAGACGATGATCTTCTTGTGCATCTTGATGTCGAGCTGACGCTGGGGCGGAATCTTATTGAAGCAGCCACCACAGGCGTCACGCTGCACATAGACGATACCCAGTCCGTTGCGCGCACTCTTGCGGATGCGCTTGAAGGAACTGAGGAGGCGCGGCTCGATCTTGACTTCCAAGTCCTTGGCACGCTCCTTGAGCATGGTCTCCTCCTCGCGGGTCTCCGCCAGGATATCCTCCAGCTCGCTCTTTTTCTCGTCAAGATCCTTCTGACGCTCCTCGCGCTCGGTCTTGGCTATCTCCAGGTCGTTGGTACGGTAAGCCACCTGGTCCGTTGCCTCCTTGATTTTCTTGTTGCAAAGTTCCACCTCCAGACGCTCGTAATCGATCTGCTTGCTCAGCGAGTCATACTCGCGGTTGTTGCGCACCTCATTGAGCTGGTTGTTGTAACGCTCCAGGTTGGCCTGTGCCTCCTGCACCTCACCCTTCTTCATCGTGATAGCCGACTGAAACTCCTTGATTTCTGTGTCGATTTTCTCGATACGGGTGTCGAGACCAGCGATCTCGTCCTCCAGGTCCTGCACCTCCAGCGGCAACTCGCCACGCAACGCACGCTTCTCGTCGATAGCCGTAAGCGTCGTCTGCAGTTCATAAAGAGCCTGCAGCTTCTGCTCTACCGACATTTCTTTTGCTTCTTTCTTTGCCATAAGTATTCTTGTCCTTATTTGTTTCTTACTATATACCTTATTAAAGATAAAGGATCGGGTTGGTGTTGACCGACGTGATGTAGCAAGGCACGCCCGCACACTCTCGCATGATGATCTCACGGAAGATCTCCGATGTATATTGCTCGCTCTGATAATGACCGATCACGCAGATCTGTATCTGCTGCTCCCGCCCAAAGAACTCGTGGTAGTGCATCTCTCCCGTGACAAACGCATCGGCACCCAACCGTACGGCCTCAGGCAGCAGAAAAGCTCCCGATCCGCCACAAAGGGCCACCTTCTCTATGGGGCGGCGCAACAACTGGTTTGCCTGGACACACTCCACACCAAACTCTTTCTTCAGCAGGAGCACCAGGTCGTCAGCAGCTACCGGCTTCGCAAAGCGACCGATCACGCCCTCGCCTCCCGAGACGCCTTCCACCTCTTGCTGCTGTCCGATGAAAGAGAGGTCCTGGAGACCCAACTTCTCAGCGATCTTATAGTTGACGCCCCCCACGGCACTATCCATATTAGTATGCATCGACACGATGACGATGCCACGCTGGATGGCCTTGAAGACCGTCCGCTGCACATAGTCGCCGTCCGATATGCACGAAAGTTTGCGGAAGATGAGGGGATGGTGGGAAACAATCAGATTACAACCGCGCGCGATGGCCTCGTCAACGATGGCCTCCGTCACGTCAAGACACAATAAAGCCCCTGACACCTCCGCCTCTGTCAGTCCAACCTGTAGGCCAGCATTGTCGAAGCCAGCCTGCAAGGGCAGAGGCGCGAATCGTTCAAGGGCAGCGATTACTTCCTTTATTTTCACGCTACAAACATGTTTTTGAACTGCAAAAGTACGATTTTTTCCTTTCTCCGCCAAGAAATCCTCTTTATATTTAATCTTTTTTGGGAAAAACGACAGAGGCCCTATTCGTTCACCGCATCCTCACAACATGGTCCAAAAGCACTTTTCCCCAGTCTTCCATCCCGCTCCACACACTATTTTTGAAGCTATTCAAAAAACAGAATAAAAAAAGTGATGAAAAAGAAATGGAATACCAATATTTTTCCATATCTTTGCATAAGATAAGCTGCACTCGGCAATTTGTGAACCAGTTCCCATTGCACTCGTTTGCATTATCTTTGCATAAGATAAGCTGCACTCGGCAAAAATAACTAACACAAAAATAACGACTATGATCGATTACTTTGCACAAAACCTCTGGTTGGCCTGGCTGCTCATCAGCCTCCTATGCCTGCTGCTCGAACTGACCAATGGCGACTTCTTTATTGTCTGCTTTGCAGTCGGCGGCCTCTTTGCGTCTATTTCATCAGTCTTTACCGACAGTCTGACGATTCAGATCATTGTCTTTGCGATCACCACCTTGCTGAGCATTTTCTTCCTCAGGCCGATGGCCCTACGCTGGTTTCACAAAGGCGAGGACCGCCGCGTAAGCAATGTGGACGCCCTCATCGGACGCATCGGACGCGTCACCGAACCGATCGAGGCCAACGGCTATGGTCGTGTGCAGATCGACGGCGACAGTTGGAAGGCAAAGACCCGCGACGGCCACCCCGTCGAAAACGGCATGAAGGCCCGCGTGCTCAGCATCGACTCCATCATCATCACCATCGAGGAAGCATAAGATCCAAAACAGAAACCAAGTATATTCAACCTTAACACTTTACGATTATGTCAATAGCTCCCTATGTTCTTGGAGCCATCGTCCTTCTGGTCATCTTCTTCACCATGAAGGCCGTTGTGATCATTTCTCAGAGCGAGACCAAAGTTATCGAGCGTCTCGGTAAGTATTACGCCACGTTGCAGCCGGGTATCAACATCATCATGCCCTTCCTCGACCACGCCAAGGAGGTGGTGGCCGTCAAGGGCGGACGCTATGTCTATACCAGCACCATCGACCTGCGCGAACAAGTCTATGACTTCGCACGCCAAAACGTCATCACGAAGGACAATATCCAGATGCAGATCAATGCGCTGCTCTATTTTCAGATTGTCGATCCCTTCAAGGCGGTCTATGAGATCAACAACCTGCCCAACGCCATAGAGAAACTGACCCAGACCACGCTCCGCAACATCATCGGAGAGATGGAGCTGGACCAGACCCTCACCTCGCGCGACACCATCAACACCAAGCTCCGCGCCGTGCTCGACGACGCCACCAACAAATGGGGCATCAAGGTCAACCGCGTCGAGCTGCAGGACATCACGCCGCCCGAGAGCGTCCTCCAGGCCATGGAGAAGCAGATGCAGGCTGAGCGCAACAAGCGCGCAACGATACTGACCAGCGAGGGTGAGAAGCAAGCCGCCATCCTGCAGTCAGAGGGCGAGAAGGCCTCGACCATCAACCGGGCCGAAGCCGACAAGCAACAGGCCATCCTCATCGCCGAGGGTGAGGCCCAGGCACGCATCCGCAAGGCCGAAGCCGAGGCCATCGCCATCAACAAGATCACCGAGGCCGTAGGCAAGAGCACCAACCCCGCCAGCTACCTCATCGCCCAGAAGTACATCCAGATGCTCTCCGAGATGGCGCAGAACAACAACCAGAAGACCGTTTTTATGCCCTACGAGGCCACCAACCTCATGGGATCCATCGGCGGCATCAAAGAGATGTTCAAGTAAAACCGCTGGCGGCAGCCTACTCCGCCACGATGTTTTCATACTTGATACACGATATTTTCATACTTGATAGAAGAGCCGAAAAGCCACCACTTTTTCGGCTCTTCTTTTTGTGTTTTGCCACGGAATTGCTAATTTTGCAACCCAGCACCATCAGCTGACAAAATCTTAGAAACAAAATACAAGGTCTTGGAAACAAAAAACAAGGTCTTAGAAAACAAATTAGGAGAGAAAACGAATGAAGAAGATCCAACTGATTCTTTTGACGGCCATCACCCTACTGATGACCGCATGTGGTACCACCCAGACTGTCCCCCTGACAGGACGCAAGCATCGCATCGGCGTGAGCGACGAGCAACTGCTCTCCCTCTCGCAGCAGCAGTATTCCACCTATATGCAGAAGGCGAAGAAATCGACCAACGCAGCCAACACCCAGATGGTGGTACGCGTAGGGCGCAACCTCGCCAATGCCGTCGAGACCTACCTCCGAAACAACGGCTTCGCCAGTGAGGTGAACAACTTCCACTGGGAGTTCAACCTCATCCAGGACCCACAGGCCAACGCTTTCTGCATGCCCGGAGGCAAGATCGTCGTCTTCGAAGGCATCCTGCCCTACACGCAGAACGAGGCCTCCCTGGCCATCGTGCTGGGACACGAGATCGCCCACGCCGTGGCGAAACACAGTGCCGAGCAGATGACGAAGCAGCAGAACCAGGGCGTAGCGACCACTGTGCTCGGAAGCGTGCTCGGAGCAGTGGCAGGACAAGACGCTGCCAACGTGGCCGGACAGATAGCTGGCACGGGCTTTTCCCTGCTCAATCTGAAATACAGCCGCAAGGATGAGAGCGAAGCCGACTATATGGGCCTGATCTTTGCCGCCATGGCAGGCTACGACCCAGCCAATGCCATCACCTTCTGGCAGCGTATGTCCTCATCGGGCAGCCAGTCCACGCAAGAGTGGCTGAGCGACCACCCCTCCGACCAGACGCGCATCGCCAATATCAGAAAATGGTTGCCCGAGGCCCAAAAGTATTACCAGGCCGCCAAGCCCAAGACGCACACGACCACCAGGACAACGACCCGCACTGCGCCCAAGAGCAGCAAGCACAAGAGCAAGACGACCACGCGCAAGAGGAGGTAGCACACTAAGCAGCAGATGCTTACGCTTTTTGCCACATCTTGTCCGTAGCACATTTTCCCTGGCTATGCGGGTGGATTTTCCTGGCTATGCGAGTGGATTTCCCTCGCTATGGCGGGTGGAAAATCAGCCTGCCTATACGACATTTTGGCAAAAAGTACGGCAATCTGTCAGCGTTACCGATTATTTTGGTTATCTTTGCAGATTATTATGCAACCTACCGCCCCAACGCGGTGAGACGCCGAAAGAAAAATGACAGAGGAAACAAAAGAACCGTTGATAGGAAAGACCCTTGAGGAGCTGCGCACGCTGGCCCGCGAGTTGGGAATGCCCGCCTTCGTGGGCGGACAGATCGCGCGCTGGCTCTACGTGCAGCACGTCAAGGACATCAACGAGATGGCCAACATATCAAAGAAGCATCGCGAGCTGCTTGCCCAGCGCTTCACGGTGGGCTGCCATGCGCCCATCGACGCCCAGTACTCCAAGGACGGGACGATCAAATACCTGTTCCCCGTCTATGCGGGCGCTTCCAAGGAGAAGCTCCGCCATGAGTTTGTCGAGACGGTCTATATCCCCGACGGCGACCGCGCCACGCTGTGTGTGTCGTCGCAGGTGGGCTGCAAGATGAACTGCCTGTTCTGTCAGACGGGCAAACAAGGTTTTGAGGGCAGCCTCACTGCAGCCGACATCCTCAACCAAGTCTATGCCCTTCCCGATGTGGACAAGCTCACCAACATCGTCTTCATGGGTCAAGGCGAGCCGATGGACAACCTCGACAACGTGCTCCGTGCCACGGAGATCCTCACCGCCGACTACGGTTGGGCCTGGTCTCCGAAGCGCATCACGGTCAGCAGCGTCGGCGTGCGCAAGAAGTTGCGCCGCTTCCTCGACGAGAGCGACTGCCACGTGGCCATCAGCCTCCACTCCCCCATCCCCGAGCAGCGTGCGCAGCTCATGCCAGCCGAACGAGGCATGAGCATCGAGGAGGTAGTGAAACTGCTGCGCGAGTACGACTTCACCCACCAGCGCCGCCTCTCCTTCGAGTACATCCTGTTTGGTGGACTCAACGACACCCCGACCCACGCCCGCGCCATCGTCCGTCTGCTGGAAGGACTGGAGTGTCGCGTGAATCTGATACGCTTCCACCAAATCCCCGACGTGCCCCTTCGCGAGTCGGACGAGGAGCGGATGGAGGCCTTCCGCGACTACCTGACCCACCACGGCGTCTTCACGACGATCCGTGCGTCGCGAGGCCAGGACATCTTCGCGGCCTGCGGACTCCTTTCGACGAGCAAGGAGATCGGCGAGGTGAGAGAGAAGCAGCGCCACGATGCGTAGTATCCTCTTCGCCGGGATCATGATTGCCTGCACCCTCCTCGGATGCCGGCAAGCGTCCCACCACCGACTGCCCTCCAGTTCGGCCCGCGCAGGCGAAGTGCTGGTCGTCGGCGACACCACGGGCCAACTCGCCAGTTACCTTTCCCAGCCAGAACCCGGACTGCCCCAGCCGGAGCCCCGCTTCGACGTGCGCCCTACGACGCAAGACCAACTCAAGGGCAACGCCCTCCTGGCCCGCGCCATCGTCATCCTGAGCAACAAGCCGTATGCTTCGGGACACGACCTCAACGCCCGCCCGCAACTCGTCATCGAAGCCTCGGCGAAGGATTCGGCGCGGATCCTGCACGACCTTTTGGCCTTTGAGGAGCAAGAGAGCTATGCCTTCCTCCAGCACAACCACCATCCCAAAATGGAGGAGAAGATACGGAGGCAGTTTGGCGTCCAGATGAAAGTGCCCGAGGCCATGCGCGCCAGCAAGACGTCGAAAGACTTTCTGTGGATAGCCACCAACGGGGCAGAAAACCTCAGAAGCCTCTGCGTCCTGCGCCTGCCGGACAGTCCGAAAGCCGACTGGGCAAGAGCCATCGACCAGATGCTCTCCCAGCACATCCACGGCGATCAGGCCTCCAGCTCCATGCACCTGGCGCTGGCGACCGTCCAAATCCAGCAAGAGCATGGGATCCACCTCCTGACGGGACAATGGATGATGGAGGGCGACGCGATGGGAGGCCCCTTTGTGGCCTCCGTTAAAAAGACAAGGCAGGGCGCCCTCGTGCTCCTCGCCTTCGCCTACGCCCCCGAGAGAGAAAAAAGAAACATCATGCGGCAGCTTCGCACTGTCGTTTTCAATGAGTATATATCTTATGGAGAATAACAAGAAAATACGGGTGGCTATCACCCAAGGCGATACCAACGGTATCGGATACGAGCTGATATTCAAGGTCTTTGCCGACCCCGAGATGCTGGAGTTGTGCACGCCCATCATCTACGGTTCCCCCAAGGTGGCAGCCTACTACCGCAACCTGCTCGAGATAGAGGCCAACTTCACCATCATCTCGGACGCAAGCGAGGCCACCGACGGCGTGGTCAATCTGCTGACCACCTACGAAGATGAGGTGAAAGTGGAGCCTGGCGTGGCCAGCGAGACCTCGGGAGACTACGCCCTCAAGGCCCTCGACTGCGCCTTGGCCGACTATCGCGAGGGCCGCTTCGACGTCCTCGTCACCAATCCCATCGACAACACCAGCGAGTTTCAGTTTAGCGGACAGAGCCGCTATATCGAAGACCACCTGGAGACCGACGGCCACGGCCAGACCCTGATGGTCGATGGCGGACTGCGCATTGCCCTGGCCACACGCAACCTGCCTTTGCGCCAGGTGGTGGAGTGCATCACCCAGGGCAGCATCGAGCAGACCTGCCGCAAACTCGCCCAGAGCCTGCGTCGCGACTTCCGCCTCTCCAATCCCCGCATCGCCCTCCTCTCCATCAATCCGAAGGCTGGCGACAACGGACTGCTCGGCACCGAGGAGCAGGAGATTATCCGCCCCGCCATCGAGACGCTGACCACCGAGGGCATCCAGGCCTTTGGCCCCTACGCCGCCGACGCCCTCTTCGCCGGCAACGACTACACCCATTTCGACGCTATCGTCGCGATGTACTACGAGCAGGGCACGATACCCTTCCACGCACTGTGCGATGGTCCTGGCGTCCACTACACCGTCGGCCTGCCGCTGGTCCGCACCTGCCCCGACCTGGCCAACACGCTCCCGCTGGGCGGAAAGGGCGTGGCCGACCCGCAGCCGCTGCGCCAAGCCATCTTCACGGCCATCGACATTTTCCGCAACCGCGCCGCCTACGACCAGGCGGGTGCCCATCCGCTCCCCAAACTCTACAAGGAGAAGAAAGACGAGAGCGAGAAGGTACGCTTCGCCATTCCCAAGAAGCGCGAACCCAAGGCAGAGTAAACGATCTCGTTGAGACATGAAAAAGAAGTACCAGAACATCTTCTTCATCTTTGGCCTGGTGGTCCTTGCCGTCATGGTAAGCCAGCTCCACTTTGCCGAAGTGTGGCAGGGCCTGCAACGCGCAGGCTACTGGTTCTTCGCCGTCGTGGTCCTTTGGGCCTTTCTCTACCTTTTCAATACGGCTGCCTGGTACACCATCATCCGCAGCGGAGAGCGACGCGGCGCCGCGAGCGAGACGCAAGAGAATCAAGAAACTCGAAAGATTCAAGGGTATCAAGAGAATCGAGGGACGCAAGAGGCGTCCGGAGCGCACGTGGGCTTCTGGTGGCTCTACAAGATCACCGTCTCAGGCTTTGCCCTCAACTACGCCACGCCAGGAGGCTTGATGGGCGGCGAGCCCTACCGCATCATGGTCCTTAAGCCCAAGATCGGCACGGAGCGCGCCACGGCCTCGGTACTGCTCTACGTGATGACCCACATCTTCAGCCACTTTTGGTTTTGGATGCTGAGTATCGTGCTCTATGTCTTGACGCAAGAGCTGAACACCTTCATGGCCATCATGCTCTCGCTGACAGGCGGCTTCTGCGCCCTCTGCATCTGGTTTTTCCTTGCTGGCTACCGACGCGGACTTGCCGTGAGGGGCATGAAACTTCTCGGCCACATTCCCGGCATCAAGCACTGGGCACGGCGGTTTATCGAGGGCCATCGCGAACAACTCGACAACATCGACCGCCAGGTGGCAGCCCTCCACAACCAAAATCCGCGCACGTTTCTCACGGTCGTGCTCCTGGAACTGGCCTGTCGCGTCTGCTCGGCCCTGGAGGTGATGTTCATCCTGCTCGTGCTCTACCCGAGCGTCAACTACATCGACTGCATCCTCATCATCGCCTTCACGACGCTCTTCGCCAACATGCTCTTCTTCATGCCGCTGCAGCTCGGCGGACGCGAGGGAGGCTTTCTGATGTCGGTCTCAGGACTGGGTCTGACTGCTACGGCGGGCATCTTTGTCGCCCTGCTGGTACGCATCCGCGAACTGATCTGGACGGCCATCGGCCTTCTGCTCATCAAGCTCGACCGCACCAGCCTGCAGGAGAAGCCGACGGAGAAGCCGCCTTGCCCATAGCGACCCACAAGACTCCAAACTGGCGACCCTGGCGACCTGACTTCTCCCCACTCTGCCTATATATTATATAAGGAGAAAACGGGAGAAGGAGACAAGGAAAAGTAAGGCAAAGGCAAAGGAGGAGAAGCAACAAGGAGAAAGGGAGAAGCAGAAGAAGACAAGGGAGAAGGAGAAGAAGACGCAAAAGGAGAAAAGGGAGAAGCAGAAGTAGAAGCAAAAAACGGGAGAAAAAATCGGGCGACAAGCCTGCCGGCTTTATTTTAACCCCAACTATGGTAAGAAATGGATACGAGTAAACTGCAAATCATCAAGCAAAGATACAACGTCGTGGGCAACTGCGATGCGCTCAACCGTGCCCTCGACGTGGCCTTGCAAGTGGCTCCCACCGACCTTTCGGTGCTGATCATCGGCGAGAGCGGCGTGGGCAAAGAGATCATCCCGCGCGTCATCCACGACAACTCGCCCCGCAAGCGGGAGAAATACTTCGCCATCAACTGTGGTTCGATTCCCGAGGGAACGATAGACAGCGAACTCTTCGGCCACGAGAAGGGATCCTACACGGGTGCCATCGGCGAAAGCGAGGGCTATTTTGGCATTGCCAACAAGGGCACGCTCTTCCTCGACGAGGTCGGCGAACTGCCCATGGCCACCCAGGCCCGCCTGCTCCGCGTCCTGGAGACGGGCGAATACATCCGCGTCGGAGGACAGGAGATCCGAAAGACCAACGTCCGCATCGTCGCTGCCACCAACGTCAACATGCGCAAGGCCATCAGCGAGGGGAAGTTTCGCGAGGACCTCTACTATCGTCTCAACACGATCCCCATCAACATGCCGCCCCTCCGCGAGCGTGGCAACGACATCCTGCTGCTCTTCCGCCTCTTCGCCATGCAGATGGCCGAGAAATACAAGTTGCCGAAGATCACGCTCGACGACGAGGCCAAGCAGGTGATGCTCAAGTACAAATGGCCCGGCAACGTCCGCCAACTGAAGAACATCACCGAGCAGATGTCAGTCATTGCCGAGAAGAGAGTGATCGACCGGGAGGAGATCCTGCGCTTCATCCCCCAGGACACGGAGAGCACCGAACTGGCCCTCGTCGATAAGGGGCAAGGATCGCATAGCTACGAGAGCGAGCGCGAGATCCTCTACAAGATCCTCTACGAGCTCCGTGGCAACGTCAGCGACCTGCGCCGCGACCTCAACAACGTGCGCAAGCAACTGGAGACCTACCGCGAGCTCGAAGAGACGGCCCACTACCGCCACCTGGCCACGGAGGGCGCCCAGACGCTTCCTGCCACGACCCAGGATGCCTTCCGCCCTGACGACAAGGAGGTGGAGGACGCCGTGGCCGAGGAGATACAGGAGACCCGCCCGCAGAAGGAGGAGGAAAGCCTCAACCTCAACGACAACCAGCGACAGATGGTGGTCAGGGCGCTGGAGCGCAACAACGGCAACCGCAAGAAAGCGGCCCAGGAACTCGGCATCAGCGACCGAACCCTCTACCGCCGCATCAAGGAGTACGGACTCGAAGACAAATAAAAACGTCCAAGTGTACGGACTTGAAGACAAATAAAAATATCAAGGAGTACGGACTTGAAGAAAAATAAAGCATGAGAAGCGATAAGAATCAAAGGACCCCACGCCTCGCCGCCCACCTCTGCGTGTCGGCCGTGGTGGTATGGATGCTGCTGGCCTTGGCGACATCCTGCGTTCCGAAGTACACCTTCAACGGCGCCAGCATCGACTACACCAAGACCAAGACCATCCAGATAGCCGATTTCCCCATCCGTTCCGCCTATGTGTGGGGACCGATGGGCCCCATGTTCAACAATGCGCTCAAGGACCAGTTTGCCAACCACACGAAGTTGCAGCAGGTCCGTCGCGACGGCGACCTCCAGATCGAGGGCGAGATCACGCAGTATCAGCAGCGCAACAAGTCGGTGTCGAGCGAGGGCTACGCTGCCCAGACCGAACTCTCCATCACGGTCAACGTGCGGTTTACCAACAACGTGAACCATGCCGAAGACTTCGAGCGCCAGTTTACTGCCACCTCCTCCTACCCCACCACGCGCAACCTCAACGACGTGCAGCAAGAGCTGGTGGAGCAGATGGTCAAGGATCTGACCGACCAGATATTCAATGCCACCGTGGCCAACTGGTAGCCCTGCTTCCCACGCCACCCATGTACGGCAGCCACCACTATTTACGGATTCCTCCAATCAGCACCACATCATGAGTATAAACATAGCCACCCTCACGCGCCACCCCGAACGGCTGGGCAAGGACACCCTCTACGAGCTGCGCAGTCTGCTCGCACGCTATCCTTACTACCAGCCCGCACGGCTATTGCTGCTCAAGAGCCTCTACCTGCTCCACGATCCCACCTTCGACGAGGAGCTGCGTAGGGCCGCCGTCTATATCACCGAGCGCCAGCGCCTTTTCGACCTGACAGAAGGTCCCCACTACCAGTTGCGGGACGATCAGGCCGCCGAGCACGAAGCTACCAAACACGAAGCCGCCAAGCAGGAAGCTGACGCGCAGAACGCCCCCGAGGGCGACCGCACCGCCGCGCTCATCGACAGTTTCCTCGACCAGCTCCCCGGAGAGGAGGGCGAGGAGACGCAGCCGAAGCCGCAGGACCAGCCCGTCGTCAAGCGCAAGCCGACCCCCGCCGACGCCACCATCGACTACGTGGCCTACCTCATGGAGGCCGGAGACGAAGCCCCCCAGGAGACCCCCCAACTCAAGGGCCAGGAACTCATCGACGACTTCATCAACAAGGAGAAAGGTAAAATTTCTCTACAAGACGAAACCGAGTACGAGCCCGAGGAAGAAACCGTGGAGGACGAAGGATCGAGCTATTTCACCGAAACTTTGGCGCGTATCTACATCAAGCAGGGCAGATATTCCAAGGCGCTGGAAATTATTCAGCGATTATATTTGGAATATCCAAAAAAAAATCGTTACTTTGCAGACCAAATTCGGTTTCTACAGAAATTGATTTTGAACGAACAATAAAAATAAAAGACAAAAAGATAAAAAATGGGACTTTACACATTATTTGTGATTCTTATCGTGATCGCCGCACTCCTGATGATCGGAATCGTTATGATTCAAGAGTCAAAGGGTGGTGGCCTGGCGTCTAACTTCTCCTCGTCCAACAGCGTGCTCGGCGTGCGCAAGACGACGGACTTCATCGAAAAGGCCACATGGGGACTGGCTATTGCCATGGTCGTGTTCAGCGTTGTCTGCGCCTACGTAGCTCCTTCTGCCAACACCGATCAGAGCGTGATCGAGCGTGCAGCCGAGAGCAGCTCTTCCAACCCCAACAACCTGCCCAACTTCGGTGCCAGCCAGCAGAAGCAGGCTGCTCCCGCCCAGAAGGGTGGCGCACAGGGTGCAGCTCAGGGCGCTCCTGCCCAGGGTGCTTCCGCTCAGGGCGAGAAGGCCGCACAGTAAGAAATCTTATCATAAGCTATCATATCCCCCTGTCTTCCAAGGCAGGGGCTTATTGGTTTTGCCCCTACCGACCCTGCCCGCTCCATTGTTTTACACGTCCTATCCTTTGTTTTCACGCGGACTCTCCATTGTTTTTTAGAAATATCCACGCCCACTCCCTTGCCATATCATAGAAAAACCGTATCTTTGCAAAAAAGAATACCAAAATCATCCAGAACTTATGGAAATAGCAGAACGATTTATCAACTACACCAAGTTTGACACCCAGTCGGTCGATGAGTCCGAGACCGTACCCAGCAACCCGAAGCAGCTCATCTTCGCCCGCTACCTCAAGGAGGAGCTGGAGAAGGAGGGCCTGAAGGAAGTCGAGATGGACGAGAAAGGCTACATCTACGCCACCCTTCCCGCCAACACCGACAAGTCCGTGCCCACCATCGGCTTCATCGCCCACTACGATACCGCCCTCGACGCCAGTGGCGCCAACATCAAGGCCCGTATTGTCAAGGGCTACGACGGCGGCGACATCGAGCTTTCTCCGGGCATCGTCTCCTCGCCGAAGATGTTCCCCGAGCTGCTCGCCCACAAGGGTGAGGACCTCATCGTCACCGACGGCACCACGCTGCTGGGCGCCGACGACAAGGCCGGCATCGCCGAGATCGTCCAGGCCATGTGCTGGCTGCGCGACCATCCCGAGGTGAAGCACGGCAAGATCCGCGTGGGCTTCAACCCCGACGAGGAGATCGGCAAGGGCGCCCACCACTTCGACGTGGAGAAGTTTGGCTGCGAGTGGGCCTACACGATGGACGGTGGCGACATCGGCGAACTGGAGTATGAGTGCTTCAACGCCGCCGCTGCCAAGATCATCATCCACGGCGTGAGCGTCCATACGGGCTACGCCAAGGGCAAGATGATCAACGCTGCCCGCCTGGCCGCCGAGTTCAACGCCCTGATCCCCACCACCGACATCCCCGAGACCACCGAGGGCTACGAGGGCTTCTACCACCTCCTGTCCATCGAGGGCCATTGCGAGGAGGGCAAGCTCTCCTACATCATCCGCGACCACGACCGTCAGAAGTTTGAGCAGCGCAAGAAGTTCCTCGCCGACTGCGTGGCCAAGATGAACGAGAAGTACGGCGAGGGCGTCTTCGAGATCACCCTCACCGACCAGTACTACAACATGAAGGAGAAGATCGAGCCCAATATGCACGTCATCGACTTCGTGCTCAAGGCCATGGAGGAGACGGGTGTGAAGCCGAAGGTAGAGCCGATCCGTGGCGGCACGGACGGCGCCCAGCTCAGCTACCGCGGCCTTCCCTGCCCCAACATCTTCGCTGGCGGCGTCAACTTCCACGGCCCCTATGAGTTTGTCTCCATCCAGGTGATGGAGAAGGCCATGCAGGTGGTCATCAAGATCAGCGAGCTGGCAGCCGGCTACAACGACTAGTCCGCTTCCTCTCTTCTCTGAGGATGCTTTGTGGCGTGGCGACGCGTCTCGCCGCAAAGCATCCTTACCCCCACCCCCTGTCTGTGTATCATCACGGTCTGTGCATCATCACGCTATTTTTGCCGGAGGCGAACCCCACTGCTGACCATCACGAGAACTATTTTTTTCTCTCCACCCCGCCCCCTCCTTGGGCCGTCCCTCCGACACAACATACCAACCTAAGAAAAGAAAGCGAGGCGCCTATCAATTCCCTTCCCCATCTCGTGAGCGACCTGGCCCTGATCCTGGTCGTGGCCGGAGCCGTCACCCTGTTGTTCAAGAAGCTCCGCCAGCCGCTTGTGCTGGGCTATATCGTAGCCGGATTCCTGGTCTCTCCCCACATGCCCTACACGATGAGCGTCGTCGATAAGGGCGACGTCGAGATGTGGGCCGAGATAGGCGTGATGTTTCTCCTGTTCTCCCTGGGCCTCGACTTCTCCGTCAAGAAGATCCTCAAGATGGGCACGAGTCCCGTCATCGCTGCATGCACCATCGTCTTCAGCATGATCCTGCTCGGCATCACCGTGGGCAAGGGCTTCGGCTGGGGCCACATGGACTGCATCTTCCTGGGCGGCATGCTCGCCATGTCCTCCACCACCATCATCTACAAGGCCCTCTCCGACATGGGTCTGCTGCAGCAGGGGTTCGTGGCCACCGTCATGAGCGTCTGCATCCTCGAGGACATCCTCGCCATCGTGATGATGGTCATGCTCTCCGCCATCGCCAACGGTTCCTCGCCCGACGGCGGCCAGTTGCTCGGCAGCGTCTTCAAGATAGGCTTCTTCCTCGTCCTGTGGTTCGTCATCGGCATCTTCCTCATCCCCCTGCTGCTGCGCAAGGTGCGCAAGCTCATGAACGCCGAGACCCTCCTGATCGTTGCCCTCGGCCTCTGCTGCCTCATGGCCGTCATCTCCACCAAGGTGGGCTTCAGCAGCGCCTTCGGAGCCTTTGTGATGGGCAGCATCCTTGCCGAGACCGTCGAGGCCGACAAGATCATCCGCCTCGTCGAACCGGTCAAGAATCTCTTCGGCGCCATCTTCTTCGTCTCCGTCGGCATGCTCGTCGATCCGCTGATCATCGTCGATTACACCGTCCCCATCCTCTGCCTCGTCCTCACCATCCTCGCCGGCCAGGCCCTCTTCGGCACGATGGGCTACCTCTTGGGCGGCCAAAGCCTGAAAAACGCCATGCGCTGTGGTTTCTCCATGGCCCAGGTGGGCGAGTTTGCCTTTATCATAGCGTCGCTGGGCCTCTCCCTGGGAGTCATCGGCGACTTCCTCTATCCGGTTGTAGTCGCGGTCTCCGTCATCACAACATTCCTCACACCTTACATGATCCGTGCTGCGGAGCCGTGCTACAACCTTCTCACACGCCACCTGCCGCGCCAGTGGAGCCGCCGCCTGGAGCACATCGGCACGGGCGCCCCCGCCACTCCCTCCTCCGGCCATCTCTGGAAGCGCCTCCTGCGCGCCATGGTGGTCAACACGCTGATCTACGGCATCCTCTCCATCGCCGTCATCGCGCTGATGTTCTCCTTCGCCCTGCCCTTCTGCCGCGAACTCTCCACCGAGCTGACGGGGTCTCACTGGGCCGGCAATGCCGTCTGCGGCATCGCCACCGTGCTGATGATCGCCCCCTTCCTGCGCGCCTTCATGATGAAGAAGAACCACTCCGAGGAGTTCAAGACGCTCTGGACGGAGCGGCGCACCAACCGCCCCCCACTCGTCTTCACCGTCCTGGTCCGACTGGCCATCGCCGCCGCCTACATCTTCTATATCGCCAACTACCTGACGCGCTTCGCCGACGCGCTGCTCATCACCATCGCCTTCGGCACGATCGTGCTGATGGTGCTCTCGCGCAGTCTAAAGAAACGGAGCATCCGCCTCGAGCGCCTCTTCGTCCAAAACCTCCGGAGCCGCGAGATCCAGGCCGAGGCCCTCGGGCGCAAACGGCCGCTCTACGAGGGCCGACTGCTCGACCGCGAGATCCACATGAGCCTCTGCGAGGTGCCCGAAGACTCGCTTTGGGCTGGCAAGCAACTGGCGGAGCTCGACTTCCGCAAGCATTTCGGCGTCAACGTGAGCAGCATCCTCCGCGGCCGCCAGCGCATCAATATCCCCAACGGCGAGGTGGCCCTCTTCCCCGGCGACCAGCTCCAGGTGATAGGCGACGACGACCAGCTCACGCGCTTCGCCCAAGCCATGCGGACGGAGGTCCACGACGAGGACGCCGAGATAGAGAAGCGGGAGATGCGCCTCCAGCAGATCATCGTCGGCCCAAAGAGCCCCTTCCTCGACCAGACGCTGCGCGAAAGCGGCATCAGGGACCGGTACAACTGCATGGTGGTGGGACTCGACGAGGGCGAGAAAAACCTCACCATCATCACGCCCAACTACCGCTTCGCCCTGGGCGACGTGCTGTGGATCGTGGGCGAGGAGCAGAACGTCAAGGGCCTCCTGGAGGCCAACGGCGAGGAGTAGCCACCGCCCCAGGGATGATGATGTAGCCCCACACACATGATTTGATTTTAACCACCACACCTATGAGTAGAAGCATCCACCGCCGCGCCCTGCTGCGCGCCCTGTGTCTCCCCCTCCTCCTGGTCACGATCGTGGCCTGCCACCGCCAGGATCCGTCGGCCCTCAACGCCAACGAACTGTTCTTCGACGAGACGCTGGCCTCCATCTCCCCCGACGCGACGCTGCCGGACCTTTTCTATATCGGCACGGAGGACGGCGTGGTCTATGCCTACGATGCCGACCAGGGGACGACGCGCCGCTGGCTCACCGCCTTCGACCGCATCTACAAGGTCTTGCGCGACCAGCCTGCCGACTCCGCCGCCCAGCCCCACGACGGCACGACCTTCTGGGTGGGCACGCGCAACATGGGCGTCGTCCGCTGCCAACTGCAGGGCGACTCGCTCGTCCTGCTCCGCCAGTATGCCCTTCCCCAGTCCGGCCGTGGCACCCACTACTCCGTCTATGACCTCCACCAAGACCCCTCGGGCCTCTACGTCGCCACCAGCAACGGTCTCTTCCTCCTCTCCCCCAACGACACGATGCAGGCGCTCCACGCCTCCTGGGAGATACAGTCGGGCGAGGGTGCCTTCCGCCCCTTGGTCGTCAGCGACATCCGCCCTTTGCACAATGGAAACCTGGTCTGCGCCAGTGCCTCGGGCGTACTCTCCATCGACACGCGGCGCCGCCAGTCCCACCTGCTGCTGCGGGCCAACTGCACCTCCCTCTCGCTCAGCGGCGACACGATCCTCGCCCTCTGCGGCGACAGTATCAAGGCCCTGCTGCCCGACGGGCGATTGGTGGGCAAGTCGCGCCTCTCCCATCCGGCCTACACCTGCTTCCACGAGCCCTCCACACGGATGAACTATCTCCTCGACGGCACGTCGGTGCAGTTTTTCTCCAACGACGAGATCGCCGACCGCCTCACGCCGCGGCGCGCGCCCCTCCCCCGGCCCGTGCGCACGTTCTGCCACAACGTGATCGCCAACGACCCCGCCCGCGGCCAGTCGCTGCTGGTCACGGAGCACGCCCTGCTGCGCGTCGGCCACCACCAGGACCTCTTCAGCGATATCGGCAACGTGAGCTACGCCTGCCACGACGGCCCCTTCATCTACTACCTCGTCGGTTTCCACCTGTTTCGCCAGCGCATCGGCGAGCAGACCGCCATCCAGGTCAAGGACCTCTCGCGCGGATCCTCCGACGTGCGCTTCATGACGATCGCCGACGGCACGCTCTACTATGCCGACAGTGGCCACCGCGTCTTCACCGCCCCCATCTACTCCTCCTACCTCCTCAACTCGCTCCTCTCCTGGGACCGCAAGGTCTCGCCGCAGCCCGGCCAGGACCTCACGGCGATTGGCCACGACGGCTCCGGGGTCTATGTTGGCATACGCGACGGCCTGCAGCAGTTGGGCCGGGAGAAGGGCCAGTTGCAACTCCACGACGCCTCGGCCTCCACCATCGCCGACCCGTTCATCACGGCCTTCTCGGCCCCCACGTCCTCGGGCCGCCTCTTCCTCGCCACGCTCAACGACGGCCTCTTCGTCGGGCGCCAGGGCAGTTTTCGCCACCTGGCCGCCTCCCGGGGCCTCTCCTTCGTCCGCGACATCGCCGTCCTCCCCACGGCCTCGGGCGCCGACAGCCTCTTCGTCCTCACCAACCACCGGCTGCTCTGCGGCACGGAGAAGCAGCTGCGCGTCTGCGACACGCTCACGGCCATGCGCCGACTGGCCGTGGCCGACGCCACGCATGCCTACGGCTTCCCCGACTATGGCCTGATCTCCCTCGCCGACCACGAGCGCTACTTCTCCGACATCCGCTTCAACCCCAAGGCCTGCATCGCCGTCAACGGGCGCGTCTATGCCGGATCCTCCTGCGGCGTCTATACCTTCGACACCAGCCTCCACAAGCAGGACAACCTGGAGCGGGGCTACACCACGGTGCAGTTTGAGCGCCGCGTGCTCTTCTCGCGCACCAACATCGCCTGCCTCGTGGCCCTCACGCTCGTCACCCTCACCCTGCTATGGTTCTTCCTCGCTCTGACCGTGGCCAAACGCCGGATGCTCATGCGCATCGAAAAACTAAAGACCGCCATCCTGCCCAAAATGGCATCGGAGCGGATGGGCGGCAACGCGCAGAAGGCCCTCGGCGCCGAGATGGGCCACCTACACAAGTATCTCCAGCGACTCGACCATCTGGAGCAACAGGTCACAAGTCTCAGCCTGGTGGGCAAGATCAGGCAGCGAGACATCATCGACCGCCTCAATAGCAACATCCAGGACCTCACCATCGACCTGCCGTCCATCCTCATCGGTTGCCTCAACCGCCAGGTGGCGCTCATGCGGCGCCGCCAATGGGAGGGCTACGAGGTCTATGTCGCAGCCACGGAGCGACTGATGCAGGGCAAGGACGAGGCCCGGGAGGGAATGGAGGAGACGACGGCCCTCAGCTTCTGCGAGCAGACGGCCAGCACCATCGGTGCCAACGCCCAATGGATGAGCAAGGCCGAGGGGATCGACAAGCGCTACGAGCAGTATCTGCTCATTGCCAACCTGGAGGGGGCGGGACGCGAGATCTTCCTCACCATGCGCGATCTCTGCCTCGACGAGGAGGGCAAGGTCGCACCGATCAAAAAAGATCACCCCATAAGCCGGGAGAAGAAGGTAGAGGAGGCCGACCGTA